>Ga0123355_10008509_pt1 | contig 15494 bp, 15 predicted proteins | sample TergutEmb28metaG_3_FD_89872 | JGI IMG/M metagenome (GOLD analysis project Ga0123355, IMG submission 89872) | Embiratermes neotenicus P1 segment gut microbial communities from Petit-Saut dam, French Guiana - Emb289 P1 | ecosystem: Host-associated > Arthropoda: Insects > Digestive system > Gut ... | reverse complement strand
TTTCAGGTTCCACATTCGTTGTATCTCTATACATAAACTCTTGTATTTTAACTTCTTTTCCGCTTCCTTTTGCACAACATTTCTGTCTACGGGTATTGCCACATCTATCAGTGTGCATGTTTTCTCTTTTTTGTTTTTAATTATTATATCTGGCCAATATGCTATAAGTCCTTTATGTTAACATGGTATTAGTTATAATGATAATGGCCCAAGTATTGGGCTCAGAAAGTCGTGCTCCTAAAGGACATAGTTTTCTGAACATAAAGCCTGGTGTAGCATGGCAGTTACCTGTTGAGTTGCCAATGTGTGTGGTACATTGTTCCACATTTGGGTACTATGCCATGTGCAGATGTAAGGGATTGATGACTGTGCAGTGAAATGTAACTACTATCTCATCCATGGATGTGATAGTGTAGTGAATATAGTTCTGAATGCAAGATGTATACGTGATATTAAATCCAGGACTGTCATGGTAAAAGCAACATTCTGCAAGAAGAAGACTCTTTTCACCAGCAAACTGTATTTAAATTTAGGGAAGAAACTAGTGAAATGCTACATGTGGAATATAGCTTTGTATGAGTATATAACTGAAACATAGATACTACAGAAAGTAGATCAAAAGTATGTTCAGAGTATATGGTGCTGGTGAAGGATGGAGAAGATTGGTTGGACTGGTCCAATGAAAAATTAAGAAGTATTACATAGCATCGAAGAGGAAAGGACCATCCTACCTACAATAATATGAAGGCTAAGTGGGTTGGACACATCTTGCACATGAACTACCTTCTAAAACATGTTGAAGTAAATAAATAATTGAAGCGACGACAAGGAAGAAAAGGTAAACAGCAATTGGATGCCGTTACGAACACGATAGGATACACGAACATGAAAAAGTAAGTGCCAGATCGCACTCACTGGAGAGCACACTTTGGATAGGTGATTGTCCCGTCATAAACGAGGCAATACGATAAATCTGTGGCGTCCAATCCGTGATGTGGAAATTATATCCACAGATTACTATATATGATCATATCCGTGGAATGAGATGCGTCAAGTGCCGCAGGGTTTGAAATACTTCAAAGTATAATATGTAGACTCGCATGTTTTCACATGTTTATCTGTATATCTACTTATAATGCATAAAATACTGCAAAACTATTATTGAGGTTAAGTAGGCATTAATTGAACATGTTGCGGTCCGTCGCAAGTCTGCCACTTCCCGGTTCGGTGCAAGCCAGACTTCGTAATCAAGGATTTGTTTATTGTGAAGATCTGTATAGTGAAAAAGGTAACGATATTTTAAATAAAATTATGAGCGTACGGGAACACTTCCATTGCGTGTCTTTTAGCTTACGATAACGAACGCGCAACATAACCTCACTTCACGTATTTGTGCACTATGTCGCTAAGGGGTCGATACTTTACTTAACCGTGGGTCCTTGCCACTTTGTGTTTTGAATAGCAGGATGGGAACTGCGTACTAGAAAAGAGCCCGTTCTTGTAAATAAAATATAAACAACTGCAAATGGAAGGAAGGGTACTCATTCGATAATTTTATTACTTCTGAGGTTATGTAGGGCAAGTAAAAGGTGAAAATATCGCTAATCGTGAAGAAGAAGGCAGCAAGAAATGATACACGGAAGGAATTAACACGATATAAGAGTGGCGTTTATGAGATGGTGGAACATTTTTATTCAGTTACTACTATAACAGCCCGCTGCTACTAAATTCCTGTAATTACTTTACGTACCGAATGAAGAACAATGAAAACTCTGCATGGAATTTTTTTAGTGAATATATTTCTCTTTGTCTTGCAGGTTATGATTCTGAAGGAAAAAAGTTGATGAAGCAGTTGGGTATTGATGAACAACTAGCAAGTTTGACATCTGTTCCGCCCACAAAGTCTGCTTTAGATATATGGCAGGTAGGTGACCAACATGGAATATAAAATCTTTGGCCAAAAATAATCTAAGTCATTACAAATTAAAGTTCAGTAAGCCGTGACTGGACATAAGAATTCTCAAAAATTGTTGGTCAAAGGGATAAGGTTACATTACATTGGATATCAGTTTAAGCTGAATAAATGGCAATAAGCCAAGAATGGAATCTGAATTTATTTCTGTGTCCGTACGAACCTAACATAGGTCCCCATCCCAAGCCATATGAATCAAGTTCACACCCTCGCATCCCATTTCTTTCACTTTTAGTACTTTTCTTTCCTGTAGTCCTAGGTCCCCCAACTCTTCCCTTTCCTTCTGTTCTTTCTACCAAAACGTATGCAATTCTCTTCTAGCTAGCTGGTTTGAGCACTGTAATAAAACTGTGTTTTCCATAAAAGTTGCTTGCCCAAGTGACCTTATATGAATTTGGTGAATGTATAATGAATGAATCCTGTAGACAGAAATTCAAAGAAAATAGAATCTTTACAATGACCTCATTGTACATTTTAGAAGTTTTGTGCTTTATAAAAAAGTATGAGGGTGACCTTAAGAAAAATTGTGGAATCCGTAAGCATAATACGCGAAGCAAATATGAACTTCACACACAATATTGTAATACATCTTTACTTCAAAAAAGTGTGCTACACATAGGTGTTAGATTGTATAAATGCTTGCCTTTGAGGGTTAAAAACTAGATAAATTTCACTGCTTCAGAAAGGAAGTAAAGTCCATCCTACTGAATAACTTGTTTTACATGCTTGAAGAATATTTGCAGGCTAAACTAGTGCAGAGACACTGTTAGTAGTTGTCTATAGCCAGGGTTAATTCAAGTTTTTCCTACTGCAATAATCAGGAAAAAATCTAGGCTCATTTTGACAGTAAAAAAAAAAATAATTTGTGATCATAGATATGATATGATACAATTGGTGATTGGTTGTTATATAACTTTTTATATTAAACTTAACTAAATAGAATTGTATTGTGTTAATCATTTTAATTACAGTGTATTGGACTGTGTTATGTTTGATGCATCCATGGTCACATGCATGACTGGTTGGTTTGAAATTGAAATAATTTCATTAGCCATTTTAAACAACTTTCTCACAGCAATTTTCATGTATTTTATTATTGTATTGGTTTGGAATGTATATTGTAATTACTGTTATTATTGCCTCATGTGGATAACTACTTTACAATTGTCACAGTTTGAAACTATGTACATGTATTGTAATTTTGTAATACATAATTGGACAGGTCCAATGTTGCATGTGCAACAATACGGATGAAAATAAATAAATAAATAAATGAATCAATGAATGAATGAAATAATGAACTTTCACTGTCCCGGGAAGGAATATTCTCTATGGAGGGGTTTAGTTGGACTGAAAAGCATTTTGAAAGAACAGTTTGTTTTTACAGGATGAATGCTTGTCTCCTCACATTGTGACATTTAGCAAAGCAGTGGATGATATGTTGGGTGGTGGAATTGTGGTAGGAGAAATCACTGAGTTGTGTGGGGCACCAGGGTCTGGCAAAACTCAAATAAGGTGAAGTATGCATTGTGTATACTCTTACAGCACTGTATATTACTGTGTATTAGCTTATTCAGTTATACAAATTAGAGACAAAGGAAGTACACCTTTTGTATGGTTTATAAATTGTATAGCTGTATATATCCTTATTTGGAATTTCTGTTAATGATGAAAATTTGACGTAATTGCAAAGTGTATGGAGGTATGGTTTATTGCTGAAGTAAAGCAGTTAAATGTGTATTTCGTTGTGATTCCACAACACTCTAGGATGACTAAGAGTCACTTTTGTGATAAATTAGTAGTTAAAAAATTGTTACACTTACAGTATTTTCAGGATATCTTTATTGAAAATGTTATAATCTGCTAGTGTACATTATGATTATGCAGTGATGTAGAACATACCTGTAATCTTCAGTTTTAACACAGTAGATGTTATGGGATATTTGTCCCATGTGCTGCCAGCCTTTACCAGGAGTTTACAGTCTGTTTTCTCCTCTGCAGTTCAACTTTTCATAGAAGAGTCTACAAGGGCTGATCTCCAGCTTGTTAATATATTTCTCAACACCAGTTGTCTTGAAATATTAGCAGTTTCTTTTTAAGTTTTTCTTTCAGTTCTTGCAAAAAATGTTGATTGTTAAAGTAAACTCCTTCTTTCACAGGCAGCGACAAATAATAATCACGTGCCTTCAAATCTGGAGATCTGGGAGGCTGTAACTCTTTAAAGAATGTTGTCAGATTTTGCAGAATGTAACAATAAGAATATTTTGTTTTTTAAAAAGGCGCGAGCACCATGATTTTGCGTGCACTCCCTGTATATTACACTATGACTTTAAGGTTATGCAAGAGATAATCTTGAACAGCATGGGTATTTTCATAATACCATGTGTGTTATTCTGGCCATTTACTTGGCCATTTAAAGTGAACCATTCATCATATGAGAAGAACACAAATTCCAGATCGTAAATCCAGTGGCCACCTTCACTTGCAACTACCTGCATTACCTGCTTCTTTCTTCCCAGTGTAGAGGAAAGAGGTTTTGTGTGTTATAAATTCATATGGGTGTACTTTTAAGAGTTCTGTTGCCCTTTGAGCTGAGGTTTTGACACTTTCTTTCCAGCCAGCATTGAGTTTCTTGGTCATGATTTTCCACTACTGTGTTATTTTGTTTGGCATGGTTGATGTGATTTTTTTTGGTATTTTCCATGCCATACTTTGCAGAAGTATTGCAAATGAACACTTTGTTTTGCAGAAAGCATTTCAAACATGCACCAAACTATTCTGTATGAGACACAACAGACATTCCAGCCCTGACATGATGGTACAACACTTGGCAGGCTGGCCTTATATAAGGCAGCACATATTTCCCTATGCTTGCAAAATTGAAGATACACTGTGTATAAGAGAAACTTTTTATTGTCAGTTTTAGAGTTTGAGAGTTTATTATAGTATCTTTATTAGAACCACAGTGCATATTAAAATGTGATGTTATTATCAGGCATGCATGGAATGTTTCCACTGTCTTACGGGACATTGTCATTTTTTGTATCTAAGTTTTGCAGATTCAAAATTTGATTGATTTCACTGTCTGCTACAGCATTTTGGGCTCTAGAAGCATTTGTATGTAAAGTGTAAATGTGTAAATGTACTTTAGTTTTGTGAATATTCCAGTTGTAAAAGTTCACTGTGTATTGTAATGTCAAGTTTGTATTCAGCACCCATTAAATTGGAGTTGTCATTATGTCATCATCTGTGTTTCTGCTATTCAAAAAAGTCAAATCAAGTTTGAAACTTGTAAAACCATCACATTATGACTTTATTCTGTGTTAATGGAGGCCCACTCTGCCTCCTGTACAATGGGTTCGAACTTCCAAGGGGGTAAATTGCCTGGAGCATGGTGCTCACCAACCACCTCCTTCTGTTGCTGAGTTTCAAATATGTCAAAGTTGTCTCCCGTTTTGAAGTAAGAAACCATGCATCGTGTGATTTCTGGGAGGCACTCAGTTTCAAGCTCAGTGACAGCTCATTGTACTTGACTCTTTGTTTTAAGTCTTTCTGAGTCCTTCCAAGTAGACCTTAAGGGTGACCTCTGCTCTCTGTCTACTGACTTAAGTGGTTATTCATACATCGTACTTTATGTTAAATAACATCAGTAGTTATTTAGCACAATCAAATTACTCATAATTTACCCACTTTTCTATATACCATTCATAACCAACATCTGTTGCTATCAAGACATGAGAATTTTTTTCATTAAGTTCCTAATTAATAAATAATGCTACTTTAATTTTGTAACAGTTTGGGCAGATGTGGTGATTAGTACTTTGGTTTTATTAGAGTTGTGCCCTAAATATTCAGAATGTTTTGCAGTTTGTATTATTCACCTTTAAATGTTATTCTCCCAAATCAAAAATTGTGCACCACATATGTGTGATTCACATTTCTGTCCAGCCTCCAGGTGTGTGTGGATGTTCAGATTCCAATATCCTTTGGTGGTCTTGCAGGAGAAGCACTGTTCATAGATACAAAGAGTGGATTTACACCAGATAGACTGAAAGGTGAGTATATCAAATCTGCAAAATGTTACTAATAAAAAAGTTCATTTGTTCTAATGAGCTGGGATATTTCAGTCAGTAAAGTAACTGACTATGGATTTTATGACTGGGGTTTGATCACCAGAAAGGACATCTCAGTAGGCTATGGGCTGGGTGACGATCACCAGAAGCAGCACGTATTTTTCTATTTTCTATCACATTAAGACTGGTTTTTCAGGCTACCTAACCCACCAGGTGATGACTGGTGTAGATAAAAGCATGTGTTTTTTGTGTGTCACTGAGTACATTTCATTGATCTGTAGATGGATATGTGTGAGAGTTTAAACCTGTTAGAGATTTGATGAGTTATAGTAAGTTATATTAGTTATCAGTTTCATGAATTATATCATCATGGAATGTACAAAAGATCAAGTACAGAATGCTGTACTAGGGATAAAAGAACATGGTTGTTAGCTGGAGTTTGAAAATTGAGAGGAATTAGAAAGAAAATAAGTAAAGGAAGGAAAGAAAATAAGTAGAGGAAGATTCCCTTTATGTTCATGTAAATAGGATGTCAGACATATTGCTGGGCTGTTTATAAACTGAAAAATAGGAGTGAAATTTTTAAACAAAAAATGATTAAATGTGAATGTGGAGTTAGCTGGTAAGAAAATGCAGTTCTGATTACACACTGGGGTAGACATTTAGACAAAATTAAATATGCGATTTAATAAGACAAAAGATTTGTAAATAATAAGTGTATTAAATGGCAAAAGGGGTACCACCATGACAACCTGGGGTTGATTGGTAGGTAGCCTCAGGCTGAAGGATGAACTGAATGCAAATAAATGTAATGTTATTGTGATAATTTGCTGTCATGTGGGCACCAATACTACCAACTGACTGGTGCCCACATGAATAAGACCACTTTCACTTTTGAATTTCCAGTCCCTACAGCACAATAGATACATTACAAATGTAATGTCACACACTACTTTCACATTTCTCACTGTTTGCAGACCTGAAAAAGGCCATTTGTTACCCTGGTTGTCTCTCTTCAAACTCACAGTTTCCATTGGGTTGATTCAATTGCTGCATTTTCTCCTACCAAACACTTCAGCATTTATATTAATCTTAGGAATGACATAACAAACTTGTGATTCTGTTTGATGTAATAACCAGGAGACTCATTTGAGCAACACCCACCCTAAAGACCTGAGAACTTACCAACATCAATATTATTGTTCTCTAATATAAACTGATTGTGTATTTCGTCTTTCATAGAGTCTTAAACACCCAGCATACAAGTTTCACATCCTGTTTTAAATTAGCACATACCCTGTCTGTATGTAGTAAAAATGGTACACATCTTTCACATTTGGCTTAATAGTTGATTGTTAACATGTCTATATACATTTTTACAAAGTGTATAATGTAACCTTTGTGATTGTTGCTTATACATTCAGAAATTGCTCGAGCGTGTGTGGACCACTGCCAGCTGGTAGCAGTGCATCAAAACCTACAGAACATGGGGCAGCAGACTGAGAAGTTTACGGTAGATACTATCATGCAAGGGGTGCATTATACTGCTACTCATGATTATGTGCAGTTAGTTGCAGCAGTGTACAGTATTAGAGACTTCCTGCAACAGAAGAGACAGGTACTTGTTTAATGAAAATTCCTGTACCTAACAGCCTTTTTTTCTTTCATTTGGCTGGATAAGAAGGTTAGAGTATGATTGCTTGTATTTTTTGAGGTCTATGGATCAAAAATATAGTGTGTGATGATTCAGTATCATAATTATGTGCAGTAAACATGTAAGAGATAGCCCTCTAGTACTGGTGGTCTTGGAATATATGATGTGTCACTGAAGACTTCCTCATATGCATACTTGAATTACTTACATTCAATAACACCAGTAAAGATGGCTGTAAGAATCAACAATACTGGTGCATCGGCAGGGAAGGTCCTAAAGTTGTGTGTGGTACTGTATCTCATTTAACATTTGTTGAGGTTGTGTGTCTGTGTGTGTGTGTGTGTTGAATGTAAAATAATGTACCTGCCACCTAAAATTAGTGATTGTATTTCCATTTTTTAATCAGTAATTATAACTGATTAATCGCTAGGGCCAGACATGTGGAATTTTATATGTGCTATAAACATATACACAAATTTTTTGTGAAACATTTTGTAATTTAAAACTTACAAATTTGATAGTGGTGCAGATTTGTGGGTTTATGTCCACCTACTTTTAGACAATGGGTATGTACAGCATATCGGATTATCACACACATCCATGAAGGATCTGTTTAATTATAAATTTATAAATTCAGTAGCTCACAGTCTACTGGGATGTGGCTCCATGCAGTATGTATATGTGTGTGCGCGTGTGTGTGTGCGTGCGTGCGCGCGAGTGCGCACCCGCGTGTGTGCGCGCCCGCGTGTGTGTGTGCACGAGGGCGGGCACGCGTTTGTGTGTGCGCGCACGGGCGTGGGCGTGCGCTCGTGGGTGTGTTTTTTTGTGTTTTTTTTTGCACATGGAAGATACAAGAAATGCCTACAAAATTTTTTGTCAAGAGACTTGCAAGGAAGACCAAGACCTACATGGGAGGATAATATTAAATTGAATGGGAGATTTTGAGCTGGGTTAATTTAGCTCAGTATAGGACCAATGGCACTCCATTGTGAAAATGAACATGAACCTTGGCGTTCCAGAAAAGGCTGGGAATTTCTTGATCTGTTGAGCAACTTATAGCTTCTCATAAGGAAGTCTGCTGCATAGAGTTCTTCTTCTTCTTCTTCTTCTTCTTCTTTCTATAGGCTGACGCCTGTTCTTCCAGAGATTAAGGTGAGGGGGCTTTGATGAGACTTTCTTTCCAGTGTTTCTTCGGTCTGCCTCGACTGCGCACTCCCTGTGGACGACTGTCTCTAGCGATCTTTACCAGACGGCTGTCCTCCATTCTTCCCACATGGGCGTCCCACTCCCTTCTTTGAACTTCGGTCCATTTGACGATGTCTTGAATTCCGCTTAGATGACGAAGATAGTCACTGCGAATTTTATCTCTAAGCGTCTTCCCGTGTATTGCCCTTATAGTTTTCATTTCTGTCGTTCGGAGAAGTTGTTGGGTGCAGGTTGTTTCTGCCCTCGTTTCCGATGCGTATGTCAACACAGGGCGCACATTGGTCTTATAGATACGAAACTTGCATTCTGTTGACATATATTTATTTGACCATATAATGTTGTAGAGGCAACCGGAAATGCGAGCCGCTTTCATTGCTTGTATCCTCACCTCCTGCTTAAGATCTTGTTTAGCAGATATTTTAACCCCCAGGTAATTAAACTTTGGGACTTGTTCTATCGAGGTGCCTCTTAATTCAATCTCGCATTTTGTATAATTTTTAGAGATTGTCAGTGACTTTGTTTTGTTTAGAGAGATTTCCATGTTTAGTCTTTTGGCCATCTGATCAAATCTAATTAATAAAGTTTGTAGGTTTTCTTCACTGTTGCATAGAGTTAATTTTATATGTGTATATATATATATATATATATATATATATATATATATATATATGTATTATGGTGTGTGGTCTCCATTTGCCTTTACCTTGCCTGTCTGGTGAGGTTGAGGGTAAGAATTTATATGCCTGTGGCTCAGAATTCCCAAGTGCTGCTGGTGATAGGCTAATAATGAAAATGAAGAATACTGGCATATGGTAACTATGGCTTGGCACAATACAGTTTTTGACTGTGAGAAATGAGGTGAAGGTGTGTGTTATGTTTGGTGTTACAGGAGGCTAGTGCCATACTCCTAGACAACCTCTGTAAAATGATTAATTTACATAGTTAAATAGTTAATAGTTTTATTCATGTTTGAGTGATCTACAGAAGGTATCACAAGGGACCCTGAGATATGGATAAAGTCAAAGGTCATGTAATATATATATATATATGATATTTAAACATACTGTTATGAAAATATAACATTGTCATGTAATACAGTTAAACGAAAACAGTACAAAATATATTAGAGTGTCAAATTGCAACAGTAACATTACACCATGAATATTGTTCGATCAAGTAATACAATGGAATTTATGCTATGAATAAGCTATATTAAGTATTTTTATGTTGGAAATACTCCTCCAGTATATAAAAAGATAATAAAGAATATTTTTTAAAACTCATTTGAATTCCTGGACATTACAGGATTTTTTCTTTGTATAAGTAGGTAAACCGTTAAATACCTTGAGTCCCATTTGATAAGAACCTCTTTGATATGGAGTTAGATTTGATATTGGTTGATGCAAATCGGAGCCATGTTAAAAGTCTTCTGTAAAACTTCTGTCTTGTCTTGTCTTGTCTGAATATTTACATAACTGCCATACTCAGTGTTAATTAAGTAGAAATATATGATTATTAGCACCTATAATGTTATTTATATGAAGTTTGATAGAAACTATTTGAAAAATCATTAGGAAAGGACACACACACACGCACGTGTGCACACCCGTGCACACACACCCACACGTGCGCACACACACACGCACGCACAACCACACGCGCACCCACACACACGCACACACACCCACACACAAACACACGCGTGCGTGCGCACACACACACGCGCACGCGCACACACACACACACACACACACACACACACACAAGGAATGACAGAGGACCGGTAATGTCTTACAAGTCAAATCCTAATTTTCTGTTACATGTATTAGTAATCTTATAAATTTATTACTATAATTATTGTTATTTTGTTTAATTTTTGTAAAGAATTTATTATCTCAGTGCCGGTGCTGCCCATGTTAACCATGAAGCTTTGTGTCACATCAGTGTTTCTGTTTATCGATTTACAAGTAAAGTTGCACATATAAGGTACAGGAATGTTTCTGATATATTATTGTACCAAATTTCACTTCCTTCTTCCCATAGTTTATTAGTTATTACCATCAAAATTAAAGCCTAATTTAATTGTTACTGGCTATGATGATGTTCTTTCCTTTCAGGGAAATAATTAGTTTAATGAAAGTTAGGTATTAGTCACAGATTTCAGGAATGTAAATTGTTGCTATTGTTGCACCAACCTCACAATTTTGTGCTTGTGCTCTGTTGTTACTACTGACAGTAGGATATTAAAAAGTGCAAGGTTGATAGGGTACCCTCAGGTTGCACAACATTCATATCAAGTCTAATGTAATTCACTTGATTTGAAAGTTTAAATAAGAAAGCCACCCACACACGTGCACATACAGGAAGCATAGTCATATCATAGGCTTACTTTGTTTTTCTGAAGGAAGGAATGTCTTAGACACTAAACTGAGACTATAATTGAATGTGTTCCCAGGTGCGATTGGTAGTGGTGGATAGTCTGGCTTTCCCTTTTCGCAGTGGGATCCTAAATTCTCTTCTGAGGACCAGAGTACTGTGTGATATAATGCAAGAACTGAAGATGGTGGCAGTGAGGTATAATGTAGCAGTAAGTATTCGAGTAAAAAGTTGTCCATCTCGCACTGGATGATCGGATGATCCAAGGAGCTTTATTAACTGGAAATTTACAAAGGCCCATTATATTTTACTGTTCCATGTACTGGCAGCACCCAGTACCATTCTGAGAGTTCAAAAAGCAAGTGTCGATCGAGAAAGACTATTTACAAGGTAAAGTTAGGGGTGACCGGTTAAGATAGCTACAGCAAAATTTGTGTCTTGGTGTCCTGTTAGCTCTTTTAGACTATATGCATTAAGTTATTTAGGCAGTGATGAAAAGGGAATAGAAGTTGTAGCAGGGCAAACAAAAGGAAACAAAGTGACAAATTAAGGGTCAGGTCTGTCCATGAGGTTGCTAGGTACACTAAGATATACATGAAGTAGTATGTCCTATTGTGAATAGAAATCCAACAGATGCAGCAGTATGCAGATATTTATGTACTGCAAAGCTACTCTACATGTTTCGGGTGTCACAGCACCCATCATCAGGAGTATTAAAAACTGTACCCGCAGCCTCCGGTACAGGTCATACTACTTGTACCGGAGGCTGCGAGTACAGTTTTTATTACTCCTGATGATGGGTGCTGTGACACCCGAAACATGTAGAGTAGCTTTGCAGTAAATAAATATCTGCATACTGTTGCATCTGTTGGATTTTTATTCACATTGAGTTACGATGCACGGAACCACGAGGTTAAAAAATGTCCTATTGTCTAATTGCATACATTTTTTCTGACATTATTTGAACTTTTCGTTGTTACTTGCAGGTGTTGGTGACAAACCAACTGACCACAAAAGTAGGCCCAGCAAATGATAGTCACTTGGTTCCAGCTTTAGGTGACAGTTTTGGCCATTACAGCAATCAGAGACTTATGTTGGGTTGCCTGCAGCCCGGGTGTTACGCAGCTGTTCTCTTTAAAAGTGTGCAACGGAAACAATCATCTGCCAAGTTCCAGGTAATTTTTATAACAGTGTGTTGCATATGGCATGTGATAAGGAAATTCTTGTGCTTAACAATGTCCTATCTCTGTGCCATTTACTATAATTTCAGATACTGAAGAGTGGTATTCGGGATTGCGGTACATAAACAAGTGTGCTTCGCACTGTGTATCATTCATTGATGAGTATGACAATGACAGACTAAATTATTGTTCCTCTATTACATTTATTTCAAAGTCCATACAATTACAAACATATCTGTTGTGATATCTGGATTTTAATTACCAGGTATAATGCTGTTAACTAATTTCAAACAGAGAAACAAGGATTATTAATTGGTCATGACTTGCTACTTTGTCCAGTTATCTCTCCCGAATGAGGATTTCAGTGGCTGTTCTCTGACTGTCCAAGCCACATCTGGAATAGTGCCTTAAAACAGACCATATCAGGATATCAGGAATGTAAGCAACTCATGAGTGAAGGTCCTAGTTCCATTCAGTTCATTAAGGCTGGGCTAGTCCCAGAAATGCCAGTAACATTCAATATCCTCTGCAAATACATAATGATGTACATTGAACTGGATGTTCCATTAAAACAAGGATCAGAGTGTGCCATCTCATATTCAGCTTTATCAGCAACTGATATCAGCTGGGGCAGAACACATCATTAACTTGCCTAAATACTTTGGATGTATGGACTGTATCATCAAGGAACAATAGAGATGGGGCTCAAGCCTAACATCTTGAAGAGTGAACGTGGTTTCTTCATTACAATTTCTGGAAACCTTTAATTCACACACTGAGAGAGCAGAAGTTTCTGTCACTTAAGATGTTAAGGTATTATTTCCTCTTGACGTGGCCTTCCCTTTGTGCTGACCATGACAACTGGCATTTTTTGCAATAACCTTCTTCAAATCCTTCCTTCATAATGACCTTAATAAGGGCCTTTCCCTGTGTCAAAGAAAGTAGTTCAGCAATATTCATCAATCATCAGCACCATCCAAGAGCAGACAGGCTGTGATTTAGTAGAAAAACTGGTTGTATATAGTTAATTTAATTGTACTTTCAAGCTACTGGACTGAGAAGCACATTTAAATGGTCTTCAATGGAAATAAAATGTTATTATACACTGGGACGAAGCATTACAAGAATGTAGTGCATATGTAATTTTGGTGACAGACTGAAATAGTGGTTTGCAGCATGCACTTTACCAGCAGACTGTCCCAAAAAGTCCTGAATTTTGTATGTGTAACATGGTTAGGCTTTGAGGTTTAATTTCAGAAACAGGAAATATGTGTATTATGCCCATGTTTCCTGCATATTTTGCTTTTATACTTTGGTCGCTGTGATGTGCATTGCCGTTGCTGTTTGTGTTGGCAATCGTAATTCCCTGTGGTGTATGTTACATTCACTGTAGCTTCAAGGCCAAAAATTATGGTACATATTTACATGCTGTGTTCTCATATATGTTGTTATTACAGAGGGAGCATTGTTTCAAGTTGTTGGTACATGTAGGCTTGTCAACATGTTCATAAAGAAATTTGCAGTTTATATAGGATTGGCCCTAATTGGAAGTTTAAATGTGGTTTATTTTACATATGCAATATGCAAAATGCATATAACCCTAAGCCTGTTCGTAACACTATACAGTGTACTCAATCTCGTTCTGCATATTGGAACCTATTTTGTCAGTGGTGTGGCAATATTGCAATATTGCCACTGCTGATGGCATAAACATTGTTCCTGTTAAGACATCTGCTCTGTCTGTTTTCAGGGATGCTAGTAATTAGTAACTAGTTACTAGTTTAAAAAAGGCGATCTGTTGAACAACTCACAATACATGTGCCAAGCTATCACAATATTATGTATTATAACAAAGTTCTTTTTTTTTTTTTTTAAATTTTAAAATTAATTGTAAACATATCATGTAAAACAAATTGGAAATTGAGGTCTCAGCTTTTGGCATTCAATTTACATGTAATATAAATTTAAATTTTTCTGTCAGTTTATTAAGGTGTATTCTTTGTTTCTTTCAGAGAAAGAAAGAACAATGTAAGGTGTCAAACACAGCTCAGTGATTTTATTAAGGTGTATTCTTACATTGTAAGAATACACCTTAATAAAATAATTAATTGAGTTGTGTTTGACTATATTTTGCTTATATTTTATAATTCTGTACAACACAATGGGGATGTCTCATCTGGAAGTTACACAATGAATGTTGGATTCTATCTACATTTACCAACCAGTGTCACTGTCTTCATCTGAACAGTCAGTGCCTTCATATTCCTCACAACTACTCTGAACATTCCCATTCTCTTCACTGCCATTACACAACATATCATCACCATCATCATCATCATCATCATACTAATTCATTGCACTGGATATAGAGTACTTCTTAAAACCCTTCACATTCGCTTCTGGCTAGATGCACTGCCATGCCTTTATGATCCACATTGCCTAAATAATATGTAGTAATAATAGTAGTAGGAAATTTGCTGGTGCTATATGGCGTTGCATCAGATGTTTGCTTATATGCATTTAGATCTTCATGAAAGTATTGTCTGCTTTGGATTAACATTTGTTTTGACATGATTTTCATTAAAGCATTCACCTAGAGCAAAGATTTGGTGTCCAAATGCTTACTGTGTAGTGTGCCTTGAAACATGTATATACTGCAGACTGTGTTTTTTTAGTTGGCTGTGATGTTAATCAGTGGGGGTGCTGGAAACTGATTTTTGTGCAATGTGCCTTGTAGGTTTATTTGTTGAGAAATGTCAGTAAGTGTTTTATAGCTTGATGGAAAGCTGACACATTAGAAGTAATAAAAATTTAAAATTTTCAAGCAGATTAAACAGGGAATTTAAAAAATACTTAACTTGCTTCAGCTGTGTGAGCACTGTGGCAGGTACAATAACAGTTTTGTGTCTTTAGAGACAGGTGTCAGTCACAGATATTTAGACACTTAGCAAGATGAGGCATGAATGTGCTAGTGTGACTGAGCAAATAATGCATTGTGACTAGTTTGTTTCAAAAATATAAAGTGGTGAGAT
>Ga0123355_10008508_pt1 | contig 15495 bp, 15 predicted proteins | sample TergutEmb28metaG_3_FD_89872 | JGI IMG/M metagenome (GOLD analysis project Ga0123355, IMG submission 89872) | Embiratermes neotenicus P1 segment gut microbial communities from Petit-Saut dam, French Guiana - Emb289 P1 | ecosystem: Host-associated > Arthropoda: Insects > Digestive system > Gut ... | reverse complement strand
TAGCGTTACCCTGCCTCGTTGCACTGGTAGATGGGGTTTTATTCTTTCATATTGGCTTTCTGTGATTTTCATGTTTACAGGATAACATATTTCTTTACTTTTTTATAGTGGCTACACGCCCCAATTGGGATTTTTATTATTTGCTAGGAAATTGGTCTGTACGAAACGCGCGCGCAAGCGCGCTTTATTACAGCTCTACAACCATGCCACCGTTTACGCGAGACTCTTCTGCCGCAAAGCATAGGCGATGATTTTCTGCGGAAACACTAGCTTCCGACACTTGACTTGCGTCAATTTTGCCACTTAGATATTGGTGAAACGCCTCCATTATACCAACATCGCCACCGCCGTGGCCGCCTTCTTTTTCATCTGCAAAATATTCGGTTTCTTGACGGGTATGGAAATCGTACACGAGAATTGCGGGCTTGTCGGTATGTGCTTTTAGCTGGCCACGTGTACCCATTATTTTCATGCTACGACTAATGTCTGGCGTAAATGCGCACATGGAAAACATAACGGTAATATCGTCTTCAAACAGCATATTTGTAACTTGGTGGTCTACCACATCATTATCTGTTTGGAAAACACAGCGGCCATATGGGCCATTTTGTAACGCGGCTTCTACTTCGGCGTCTGTCGGGTTTGCGTGGCCTGCGGCTACAGGTCGAAACCATTGGTTGTCTGTGTTCAAATAAAGTTTGCGGGCATCATATGGGCAGTCTGCCACTGGACAGCCGTCTGTACAGCGTGGCGGCGCATCTGCTGGGCGGTTATTTTCGTTGAAATATTTCAGGCTGCCGAAGGATGAAATTTTCAAGCATTTTTTACCGATTATCCACTGTATTGCGTCCATATCGTGGCAGGATTTTGCCAGTATCATGGGGCTACTCTCCACAGAATTGCGCCAGTTGCCACGCACAAAGCTGTGGCTCATGTGTATATCGCCAACGTTTTCGTGGTGGGAAAAACTTACGATATCGCCAACTACGCCACCGTCCAATAGCTCCTTAATTTTTTGGAAGAATGGCGAATAACGCATTGTGTGGCATACCATAATTTTTACGTTATGGTACTCTGCCTCGCGGGCGATAGCGATACATTCGGCCTCCGATGGGGATATAGGTTTTTCCAGCAAAATATCATAGCCATGGGAAATTGCGGCCATTGCCGGCTCGTAATGCATGGTGTCTTGGGTGCAAATCATTACCGCATCTGCCCATTTGGGCTTTTCAAAAACATGCTCCCATGTAGTAAAGACGCTTTCTGCCGGCAGAGAGAATTTTTCTGCAAAGGCTGCGCGGCGTGCGTCATGTGGTTCTGCCACGCCTACTATCTGGAATTTGTCTGGGTTGTTGTAGGCGTAATCGGCATAGGTGTTGCCGCGGCTGCCTGCGCCCAGCAGGATTAGTTTTATTGGGTTCATTGGGTTAGTCCTTTCTGTTATAGGTTATTTATGCATTACTGTTAAAAATATTGCGCACAACAATTTCTGCACTCTCTTCAGGGCTATGCACCGACGTATCAACAGACATGTCATAACTTATGCCTTTAGCCATTATTTTGCTTTGCTCATACGATTGATTTTCCCATCTGTCACCACGCTCGGTGTTTCTCTGTTTACAAATTTCTAAAGGACAAGAAACCTCAATCAATCTTAGCGGGGAATCATTGAAAATTGAAATTATTTTTTGGTAGTGAGGTTTAAGTTCATCTGTGTCAAGAATCATGCCGTCGTAGATTACATTGATTCCGTTGTCTGACATCAGCTTTGCGGTGTGATATGCTTGAACTATCGCCTCGCTTAAATATTTCCAATAATTTTCTGATAAGAATTTGGGGCTAATCATTTGCTGGAATGTATCGTGAGAAAAAGTGTAAAAATTAACATTCGCTTTTTCTTGTATCGCTTTTGCGAGCGTTGTTTTTCCTGTGCTTGTTACACCGTTGAGGTATAGCACCATTCCTTTTGGCATAATACGCCCCCTTTATCTATACGGCTTACGCACGTGCGGTCTTTGTGCGATATTTCTCTACCATTCATTGATTACTCGATAATTTTAATCTTGTTGCCTAAAATTAAAATAGCATTATTATCTGACAATTCAATATGCGGATTATTTGATGTATCTAATTCGCCGATTTTTACGCCAACTGTCGCATGGGAACTCACCGTGCAATTGATAAACTTAAGACTGTCGGGGAAATCATTTGTTGCAACACAAGTACCTGCGCTTACGCCGACATAAATTCCGCCGCTGTTTACAAACGCGCAAATAGAACTATTGAAACCTGTGTTATTTATTCTTTCAAGCAAATATTGTCCGTTTCCGCCTGTAAAATAAATAACATCGTATTTCTTCAACTCATCAATTTCTATATTGCAATGCAAATCAAATACGGTAATATTTTCGCGTAAAATGCCCGCTTTCAACAAATCATTCATACATTTCGGTAAAAAGAGAACTGCATCTGGGAAATTTGAAGCCGTTGGTATGAATAATGCTTTTACATTCTTAGGCTCTTTGGTAAGTAAACCATGAAATGCTTTTAATAAGCCTTCCGTTTCAAAACCCGCTGATGTGAGTAAAATTTTTTTCACTTAATGCACTCTCCTTTGGGTTCTACCGTTAATGATATAAATATTGCGCGCGTACCACATCTATTGTGATGAAGCAGACCTAGCTGCGATATTGCTCGACCATTTTAATGCTTTTCGGGTGCATTGGCTTGCCTTGCAAATAATAGGACTTTATAGTCGTCATAACCAAAACAACAGCCTTATCCAAGTCATTTTCAGCCGCATTTCGCGCCTCGTCCGCATCGCTTCCCGTCCTGTTCGGCTCTATTCCATCTGCCACAAAAACTACATTGTCCAAAAGCGTCATGTTTTCGCAACCTATAGCATGGCGGCGTATAGCGTTTAGCACATCTTGGTCTGTGATACCAAATTGGCGTTTCGCTATGTGCGCACCGACCAGTGCGTGGATGGGGTTTATGTTGGATTTCATGTAGTCGTCCAGCTCAATTCTGTGGGTGCTGCAATAATCCATTTGTTGCCGTGTGTTTAAGCCTCTTGCGCAGTCATGCAACAGGGCAGCTAGATAGGCTTTTTCTTTGTCTGCACCGAAACGTTCCGCTAGTTGTACAGCGGTTTCACATACGGCAAGGGTGTGGGCGAAACGCTTTTCTGGTAAGGTTTGCTCTAGTGTGTTGAGGATTTTGTCTATCCTCACATCTTCACCTCAAACACATATTCACCGGCATCAAGCATTTTGCATTCGCCATTCGGCAGGATAATATCCGCCGTGGTATCAAACGGCACTTCTGCTTGCACAGTCACGCTACCGTCTGCGTTCCAAGCCCAGCCGCAACGCACTTTGCCCATGGCTGTAAGTGTTTCCGCTTTCGCAAACTCCAGCCGCTTATTCGGCTCTGGTTGCAAGCGGAATTTTTTGTACCCAGGTGTCTCTTCCACAGGGTTGATGCCGCACATATTGCGGTACATCCATTCCGCGATACTGCCGTAGGCGTAGTGGTTGAGCGAGTTCATGCCTGTGCCTTCCAGCTTGCCGTTTGGCTCTACAGAGTTCCAGCGTTCCCAAATAGTTGTCGCGCCCATGCTAACGGGGTACAACCAACTTGGATAGCCTTCGTTGAAGAACAATTGGTACGCCGCTTCGCTGTGGCCATTGTTTGATAACACACGGCACAAAAACGGCGTGCCGATAAAACCTGTGGCCAGGCGCATGTCGTTTTCTTTCAGTATTTCCACCAGGCCGTCAACCAGGACTTGCTTGTTTTCGTGCAGGTCGAACTGTAGCGCGATAACATGAGCGGTTTGGGTTTTTATGCTTAACTCGCCATTCGGAAAATATTCTTTCAACATAGCGTTTTTAACTTTTTCGGAAAGCGCGGCGTAATGGGCGGCATCTTCATTTTTGCCCAACAACGCGGCGGCTTTAGACACCAACATGGACGAATATCTGTAATACGCGCTTGCCAGATACGCGGTAGAAGTTGCGCCAAACACACCTGGGCGGCCGTGTTCGTCTTTGTCCCCGTCCAGTGCCAGCCAATCGCCAAAGTGGAAACCAACTGTCCAAAGCAGGCCAGTGCCGTCTTTTTCACATTTGCGGGTAATCCAGTCTACCCAGTCCTTCATGCTTTGGTACTGATATTTGAGAATGGTGGTGTCGCCGCTGTGCAGATACACTTCCCATGGCACAATTGTGGCGCAGTCTGCCCAGGCGCAGCAACCTACCATGCCGCCAGGCTCTTGCGGGCGGTTGGATTTGAACAGTGGCACAACGCTTGGCACCATGCCGTCACAACCCTGTTGGTCTTGGTACAGGTCATGCATAAATTTAACATAAAACGCGTAGCTGTCCATGTTAAACATGGCTGTACCTGTGAAAACTTGGGTATCGCCCGTCCAGCCCATGCGCTCGTCACGTTGTGGGCAGTCGGTTGGTACGTCTAGGAAGTTGCCTTTTTGCCCCCACATTGCGTTTTTGAAAAGCTGGTTTACGCGCGGGTCAGATGTTTCGATATTGCCCACCGTGTCCAGTGCAGAATACAGCACACAGCCTGTGAAGTCTTCGGCGCGCACATTTTCTATGCCTTCGATTTTTGCGAAGCGGAAGCCGTAGAATGAGAAGCGCGGCTCTACAATTTGCTCTTTTCCGTTGGCGATAAATGTGTATTCGCATTTTGCGGAACGGAGATTTTCGCGGTAGAAGTTATCGTCCTGCAAAATTTCGCCGTGGCTGATTTTTATTACTGTGCCTTTGGGCGCGTTTATGCGCATTTTTAGCCAGCCAACCATGTTTTGCCCCATGTCTAGCACGGTTTCGCCTGCTGGGGTTGTGAGTACTTCCTGCACAGGTATTTCTTGCATACGTTTTACTGGTAGGGACAGACGGGCGGTCAGCTCGCCCATTTCTGTGGCTTCTGTTTCCAGCATTTTTTCCCAACCGCCGCCAGCGCATGTTACGCAATCGCCGTGGCAACCTTGGCCGCAACCACCGTGGTCGAAGTTCGGGGTATTCCAGCCTTCGATTTCTTTTGTTGCGTCGTAAACTACGCCGTCGTATATGTTGTCAAATACCACGGGCGATGCTTTGCAGGCCCATGTCTCGTCTGTGGCTATTACTTCTGTTGTGCCGTCTTCATATGTTACGTGGATTTCTGCCAGCAGCAAAAAGCGGTCGGTATATGGGTAGTGTTCGCCCAGGCCGAAGCGGCCTTTGCCCCAGCCGTTGGCTAGCATTACGCCCACGGCGTTTTGGCCGTTTTGCAGGGCGGTGGTGATGTCGTAGGTTTGGTATTGTATCCATTGGTCGTAGCAGTTGCATAGGGGGGCAAGCACTTCGTCGCCAACTATGCTGCCGTTTATGTGCAGTTCGTATATGCCCATGCCTGTAACGTAGGCGCGGGCGGTGGCGATTTTTTTGTCGGCCAGTGCGAATTCCTTCCTAATATATGGGTGTGGGCATTCGTCTAGTTTTTGCCTGTCTTCGACTGATGTGTCCGCGTATTTTTCACGCTTGTGAATAACTTCCCACGGTGTGGTTAGCCATTTTGCTTGCCATGGCTCTGCCAATTTTGCGGTTTCGAACCAATTTGTTTGCGAAGTTTCGGCAGTGCCGTTGTCGGCTTGTACGGACACAGTCCAGTAGTAGCGGGTGCGCGGGGCTAGGGTAATGGGAAGGATGTAGCCGCGGCTGTCTAGGTTGGTGAAGTCTGTGTCGTGGACGATGTTTTGCATTGCTTCGTCTGTTGCCACTAGAACGCGGGCGGCTTTTTGTGTTTTTGCGGACGGGATTGCCGCTACCCATGACAGGGTTGTTGTGGGCATGTGGAAACCCAGCGGGTTGGTGATGTGGTTTGTTTTGCAGGTGAACATTTTTTTCCTCCTTGGTGGTGTCTGATATGTTGATTTTGACATGGTGTGTGGAAAATGTAAAGATATATTTTGCGCATTACCACCAAAAATAAAACCGCTGCCAATACTGGCAACGGCGTATATTACGAACAGAAAATAAAACTCTCATTACTAACGCGGCAATTAAAGTATTCATCCCACGCATGTGCCTGGCAGGCCAGGGCGGTGTTGCGCAAAATACTAAATTCTTCGCGGGTTAGGTCTATTACCATACTGCCACTTGTTAAATCGCCGCCAGTTCGTTCTGCAAGTAGTTGCCTGTGGGCATAAATTTCTACCCTTGTTATGTTCGCGCCTGGTGTAATTTCATATTTCATCAAGTATTTATGTATCCCAATTTTTTGCGGCGGGTGTAGAAAAATATTAAATTGCGGGTCTATTTGCGGCTGTTGCAACTGGACTGCGCCAACTCTTGGCGGTGGCGGAAATTTGTCGGGGTTAAACTGCTTCCAAAAATGGAGTCGTGTTCGGCTGAATAGCCTGTCGCCATTAACGCGGATTTTTGACAGGTCGGTTTCCCCGATGCCGTTTTTATTTGCGTCTTCTAAAAGTGGGATGCTTTTTATGTCGAACCCCATTAAATTTGTTGCAACCACGTCCAGTGCCACTGGGTCGCGGGAGGCAAGCACGCAGTTGGTATGAATGTAGTCGGCTTTTTGGTTAGTATCGGCGATATCCGTAATTAGCCCCATTGGCAGTGCCGGCCCTTGCAGATTAAGTGTTAGCGCGTCAAGTATCGTGTAGTCGTAGCTTCGCACCAAATGCTGGGCGCATAGATAATCGGTTAAATTATGGCGACCATGCATTTGGCCTTGGTTGTCGAAATACAGGCCGTTGTGGCCGTAGCGGCCTGTGTCGGAAAAAACGCCGTACATACTTCTTATCCCATAATGCAGTTTTACGCCCCCTGTCATACCCATTAGGCCGTGGGTTTTGAATGTTGGTAGGCCTATAAACACATCGGTATAGTCATTTGGCTCGCCTGCGCGCCATGCTTCTTCCCTTGTTCTTAAAAATTTGGGGAAGGCTACATCTACCACGGTGTTGTTGTGAAGGGTGACTGTTTTCATAAAACGCTCGTTTTCGCCCAGCGAGTCGAGATTGATAAGGGACGCAACCGACGAACCGTCTAAAAAACCGTCGCCGTTACTGTCATAGCAAATATCCACGGTTGGGTCGATTGAATTGTTTCCGCTGCGCCCCAATTTTGCCCAGTAAAAGCTGGTTTCTATCTCTTTAAGGGAAGGATGCGCGTGGCGATAATGTGTAGTACCCACTACCCGCAGTACTCCTTTTGAGCCGATAATTTCCCGTATTTTTTCTGCTACGTGTCGGACAATGCGCGGGTCGGTTATAATTGCGCGACCTTTTTCGCCCCTTGCGCCCAGGTGTGCGCCAACCAGGTTAACCTTTATTGTTACGCGGTCGCGTGGTTTTATTATTTGGCGCAGCCCTGCAAAACCCAGTGTTTGAAAAATTACTTTGTCTACCATGTCGCGTACTTCCGCGTCGCAAACTTCTTGGTTGTTGTCTATTATTTGTGAAGCGAAACCTATCTCCTTGATTGTGCTCATTTGTTGTCACCCTCTTTCTAATGGGGTAAGCGGTCAAACCGCCCTGTGTATAGATACTGCATTGCGTTTAAGGCTTCGGTGTCTGGGTAGGTGTAAATGCTTGTAACATCTAAGACGGCGTTGCTGTTTTTTGCCCAAGAGCCGCCAAGTATTTTTGCTATTTTAATTTCGCCCCATGGGTCGTGGGCAGATGATTGCAGTTTTACACTTGCATATGCGGGCTGGTAGTGGGTGTAAACCGTCTGGCTATTGTAGTAGAAAACTTGCATATTATGTAGGCCGTTTGCATTGTCGGTGCTGTACCTGTGGGTTAGGACTCCGCCTTCTTGCGATAAGTCTTTTACAAAGCTGGGGTCGTTATAGTTTCCTAGTTGAAGTTCCGCGCGTAGCAGCCTAACCCCGTTGCGTTTAATATGAAGGAACACTTTGCCGTTTGCGCGCCTTAGGCTAATTTCATCCGCAAATTTTTTGGGCAGGCCGGCTTCTTCCCTTCCCATAAATGTTGCGTTTTGCGCGCCCTGGCCGCATAGTTGTAGGCCGAAGTAGTATAGCCCAGTATGGGTAGTGCCGTTGTCGCCTGTAATTTGTGCCACTATAGCTATGCCGCCCTCCATATACGGCGCGGAGAATGTTGGGCTTTTTATATCTGACACATATATAACGAGCAGTGCGGGGTCTGGCACAACAAGCGGTGGCGGAACTAACGCCTTTACAGACGGGTCGGCAATTGCGTAAATTGTTGCGGCAGATATGTCGTTCATCTGGTTGCACTTTGGGTCGGTTTTTTTCATTAGCTCGTCGGTTGGTGTGAAGAAACTTGCCATATGTATGCTCCTGACTTATTCTAATTGATTCCATTATAGTTTATTACCAGCGGTGGACTTTGGTTACTGAAAAAAGCGCACCCCCGGCTGGATTTTACCGAGAATACGCCTTATTGCGTGGCCAGATTTGGATATGAAAAGTACGTAAGGGACACGGCTTGCGCCTCTGTCAAATATGAGCCAGGGATGTTGGCCGCCATAAACGTGCAGTTTGTGTAGTAGAAAGTTTGAAATTTATATTTGCGTATAGTACAATGCAGATACATAAGAGGAGGAATGCCTAGCCGCCTTGCCAGACACTGCCGATTGGGAAGATATTCAATATGCGTTGTATGTAATACAGAAGGTAGAAAAGGGGCGCAGAGAGATTAGAGAAGGTAAGGGTGTAACATCGGAAGATGCCCGTGATTATTTGGGTCTATGAATATTCTAACACTTCTGGGTATTTTCTTGGAGCAGTTATGTTGGCCGAAGCGAATTAAACAGGGTGTAGCTCCTCACATGATGGGGAACTGCACCCTGTTTTAGCTTAAACGACTATGCTTGCCGAAATTGTAGTGCATTGTTTGGGATTAGGTTTGCGTGGTTGATGGTTTATGGTTCGGGGATGTAACCTAGTTCGTAGGCTTTGGCTAGGTATTCGCTTGATTTGGCTGGGTTGTTTGTTTTTTTGTAGTAGACGGAGAACCAGTAGTATGTTTCGGGTTCTTTGTCGTCTATGAGTAGGGCGTTGGTTAGGTCTTTTTTGGCTTTATCGTATTCGCCGATTGTGATGTATGCTTCTGCGCGGGCTAGGTAATTATAGTGGCTGGAGTTTCCATCCTTGCCGAGTTCGATTGCTTTGTCTAAATCTTGCATTGCATCTTCGTAGTTTGGTGTGTCTTTCATTTGCTCTAGTGCAATTTTTGTTAGACCGCGGTAGCGATATGCCCTGTCCTGGTTTGGGGACATTGAAAGTGCCTTGTCAAGAGACTCTAGTGCAGTGCTGTAGCGCTTGAGTTTATACCGTGCTCTGCCTAGAGATGCAATGCAATGTCCATCTTTCGGGTCGAGTTCGACAGCTTTTTCGTGTTCTGCTAAAGCCTCTGGGTAGCGTTTCATGTTGTGCAGTGTAATACCAAGATTGTCACGATATTGCGCGTTATTAGGTTCGAGTTCCACGGCTTTATGACTTTCGACTAAAGCCTCTTGAAGACGGTTCATTTCGTGTAGTGTGCCACCAAGGTTGTCACGATATGTTGCGTTATTAGGTTCGAGTTCCACTGCTTTTTGTATTTCGGCTAACGCTTCATGATAGAGTTTCATGTCGTGCAGTATACCGGCAAGGCCGTTACGATACTGTGCGTTATCTGGTGCAAGTTCAACTGCCTTTTTCATGTGAGTGAGAGCAAGTTCTGGGCGGATACCGGTCATAGCATTCAGGTAGAGTGCTTTTGCTTTATCGGCATCACTGTCACTAATAGGTTCAATGTCTATTTGGCTGGTGCGTAAGCTATGCTCATCCAGCTTGTGAGATACTGTAGATGCAACTCTTTCGGACATTTGCCCAGCTTGTTTAATTACCCCCTCTAAGCGTGGAATTTCAGTGTCGAGAGTGGATTTTATCTCTTTTTGCTCTTTTAATATACCCTCTAGTTCGGATAGAAGATTGTCATAATTATTTTGCAATTCGGTGTGTTTTTCCCTTGAAGCAGTTGATGCTGCTTCAAATTCTTCCTTCATTTTCTTTTGCTCTAGTATCGAAGATGCATAGACTTTCTCAAACGCTTCCTTCATCTCATCCTGCTTTTCACGAAGCGACACAATAACATCTTTCTGCACAAATACATAGTTCATAATAGGCATAGCAATAGAAAATATCGTGAACGCAATGGTAAACAGCGCAATCAAAGCAGATATTTGCTCGGTAAAGCTGTGATATTGTGATTGAAGGAGAGACATAGCATCTGCCAGTGTATAGGGCACGGCATCTGGGTCGGTGATATAAATTTGAATGAAATCATATTGGTCTGCTTCGGCAATGGCACGAATTTCGCTAAAGCCTTCTAGCAACGTTTCGATTTGCGCAGTTCTCTCTTGCAGTTCTTGGCGAGTTGTGCGATGTGTATACGCCCCAATTATAATCAACGCTACAGAAATTATAACACTGCCACAAATAATTAAATACGATAGACTGAGCCATTCTATTATTTTCTTGATTTGCCCCATTATTTTCTTGATTTTTTCCATTACATACCCCTCCGCAACAAAAGACATTTATTTGCATTATATAACACTGCCAGCCATACTACAACAAGAATTAGAGCACAACAAGAACAGCTAATAATAAAACAGCACGTATGCGATTCGGCTTGCGCCTCCACCACAATACGTGCTGCTTTTGCCAGTCAAAACTACATAGCCGCCAAAATCTCCAAAGCCTCCAGGGGCGAAATTGCTGGCACTTGCGACTTCAAAAAATCCTTCAAGTTTCGCGTAACGATATATTTTGCACCCATACGCCTGGCGCATGACGACTGAACAGCATCTTCGTAATCGCGCATTTCACTTGCAAAGGCGGAAGTGATATCGCTTTTTGTAACATTCGCTACGTCAATAAGAAGCAGTAAGGTTTGCACGGCAGTGCGCACTTGACTTGGTACAATATGCTTGCGCAAAATATACATAACGTTTGTAACCGTAACGGCAGAAACAAATCCTTCCACCTCGCCCAGTTCGCAATATCTTAACAATTGCAGAGAGTCCTCATAGCCATCACGGGCGGAGAGGATGTCAACAATTATGTTAGTGTCAAGCATTAGCCTCATTGTCTTGCTAGCCTTTCTGTTTTCATGTAATCCTCATCCACATCTTGTGGAATAAGGCCTACCAGGCTATCGGAAAGAAATGATATTGTGGTTCTCATGCCTAACAGTCGCGCTATTGGAACGCCGTTTTTTGTTATAACAACTTCACCATTTTGGCTGGATGCGAGTTCCAGATATTTGCCGAAATTGTTTTGCACTTCTGTTGATGTTGCTAGCATTTTTTCCTCCTATAGATCTGTCTTGTTTTTCTTAGTATATCGAGATTAGCTAAGATTATCAATAGCAAATTAGCTAATTTAGCCTATCTCCTCCCGCGTTACCATCTGCAACACATAAGGCTCGCCAGTCGCTTTTCTATTTTCCACAATCTCCCCAGCAGTTTTTGCTCCTGCTCCCGCCAGAATAGTTTCCAAATTAGTACTATCAGCCACAACGCCCGCAAGCCACAATCGGTACGTTTCGGCCTTGGGGCTTGGAATAATTTGAATTAAGTACGCAACTTCTCGAATGTCCAAAACCTCGGTAAAATAATACTTTCCATCCGAAGCGGGGAATTTCAGTTGGTAAGAGTCTCTTACCAACTGATTTCCGCGCTGGTAAAGTTCGCCCCGAAATGTTTTCCAATACTTCCGTGCGGTATCGTAGTTTTCATCTATCAAAATCCCGCAAATATCAACAGCGGAAAACCACCACTTTTGCGAAATTTCATCATACATACAGCGGAGTGGCTTGTTTGCGAATGGGTTCATTTCATCAATCCTTTCTTTTCATACATTATACCACGCAATGCGAACAAAGTGTCGCATAAAATCCACTTCAATTGAAACAGCAATCATGCCTATGCTATAATATCCACAGAAAACTAAAGGGGGCATTACCATGGACGCGACACTTCGCAGACAAAAAATATTCGAAATAATCAGCAAAGAAAACACGCCCATAAGTGCCACCACCCTGGCAAAAAAACTGGGCGTAAGCCGCCAAGTAATAGTTGGCGATATAGCAATACTACGCGCCCAGGGGCATGACATTATTGCCACGGCAAGAGGTTATGTAACCCCAGAACCGAGAGAGCCAAACCAATACGTTGGCAAAATGGCCTGTTGCCACAACGCCGAAAATACGAAAGACGAGCTGTACACCATAGTCGACCTGGGCGCGACGGTTGTCAATGTAATAGTCGAGCACGAACTATATGGCGAAATCACAGGCCAGCTAAACATAAAAACCCGGGGCGATGCGGACGCCTTTGCCGCACGATTAGACGCATCAGAGGTAAAGCTGCTATCTGCGCTAACCCTTGGGGTGCACTTGCACACAATCGCCTGCCAAAGCAAAGCGCATTTCGACCATGTTTATCGCGCTTTGGATAGTGCCGGCTTTTTGGTGCAAAACTAACTGTTGACAGAAGCAAAACCTCCCAGTATACTTTACATATGTCTTGACACATGTGCAAAGTATGGTACTATTTCCATTCTCAATCCTCGCTAAGCACATTTGTTTTCCACCTTAAAGCCGGTGGAAAAAAATATCCTTATCAAGGTTTCGAATTGGAATTAGTACAGGGGAGGTTTTTTGAAATGCAAAAAATGACAGTAAGGCAGTACCTAGCCACAATATTTGACGGAATGGCCAAGGGGCTGTTTGCATCGCTGATAGTTGGTACGATAATTTCCCAAATAGGCAGCTTGCTTGGGAATATCGACAGCGGGTTTATCGGGCACATTGCGCTGGCACTGGAGCAAATTGGGCGCACCGCACAGCTAATGATGGGTCCTGCAATTGGCGCAGGGGTGGCCATGAAGCGGGCGATTGACAAGCCGTTCACCCTGCTTGCGGCGGTTTCGGCAGGTGCGCTGGGTGCGGGCACGCTTAGGCTTGTCGAAGGCGGCATTGCGGTAGAAGCCGTTGTTGTAGGCGACCCCCATGGGGCATTGCTGGCGGTGCTTATAGCGGTCGAACTTATCCGCCGTGTTGAAGGCAAGACGAAGTTCGATTTGCTAATTATACCCGCCCTTGTGATTGTAATCAGCGGAGCTATTGGGCAAATTATAACGCCGTTTATAACCCGCGCAATGGGCACATTTGGCGAGTTTGTTGTTCGTATAACAGAGTTGCACACATTCCCTATGAGTATACTAATTGCGGTAATTATTGGCCTAACCTTGACTTTGCCCATTATTTCCTCCGCCGCGCTGTGCATTGCCATTGCCATTGGCACGCCGCCAGAGGGCGTGCTTCAGGTGGGCACACTTGCGGCCGGCGCGGCACTTGCAGGTGCTTCGGCGCAAATGGTAGGCTTTGCGGTTAGCTCTTTCCGCGAAAACGGCACAGGTGGGTTAATCGCCCAGGGCATTGGCACGTCTATGATACAAATGCCGAATATAATAAAGAACCCGTGGGTATGGCTTCCGCCCATTGCCGCAAGCGCCATTTCCGGGCCAATTGCCGCCGTGGTGCTGGGCATGAGGACAACTTCCGTTGGCGCGGGAATGGGTACATCTGGCTTGGTCGGCCCGTTTCAGACAATTTACACAATGGGAATGGGCGGGTTTGCTCCTATGATAATTGCTTGTGTTGTTGTGCCTGGGGTTGTTTCGCTTGCGCTTTCCGAGCTTATGCGAAGGAAGGGGTTAATTAAAGAAGGGGATTTGAAACTTTAGTGAATTCGGTTTTCTTCCAGTTTGTATCTTCCTGTGCTTTCTTGATAGCCCCAGACCCGTTGCAGTAGCTGGTCTTTAGTGGCCACAGTAAACTGTAACATTGGTAAGCGGTAGTAGCTTGCCACGTGCAAAAGTTTTGACTCGTAGTTTAGCTCCAGTGGAGTCATTTCACATTTGCCGTGGCGAGTGTACACCATAACCAGCCCCATATCGCGCGCAGCGCAATCTGCTATGGAAGCAAACATAAATTTAGCATTTATTTTGAATCCGGTGTATGGCAAATAGTCTATAGAGCCTTCGGGCATCTCTATTTCCATAAGCAGCGTAAGCCGTTCGCCAGCGTGGAAAGGCGTCTCGAATAGGTATACGTAGTCATTTGGTGCTTCGTTACATAGCTCGCATAGTTTTAGTAAATGTTGCATTTTTTTACCCTCTTTCTTTGGGTGATTGAAGCCTCCTATAGCATCGTTATTCTATCGCATAGCTCTTTCACAGCCATATCATGGCTTATGAGAATAATTATTTTGTCGTGTTTTATTTGTTGCAGATAATCCATAAAGTGTTGTGTTGTTTTGGCATCCAACGCGGATGTCGGCTCGTCAAAAACCATCACAGGTGCATTTTTACATAATGTTTTGAGAATGGAAATCTTCTGCTTCTCGCCGCCAGATAGGTTGCTGTTTTTTTCGTTAATTACAAAATCCAGGCCATGTTCTTGTAGAAAATCTTCCATGTTTAGTAATTTTGCGTATTTGCTTATATCTGGTACTTCGCCCATGCCAAACGTTAGGTTATACTCAATTGTATCGTTAAACAAAAATGGCTCTTGCTCCGAGAATGATATTAGTTTTTTTCGCGCTGCAAACAAGTCTATTTCTTTTATATCTGTACCGTTGTACATAATCGCACCGCTGTATTCGTTTATATACAGCCCCATTACCAGGCTGACAAGGGTAGACTTACCCGCGCCGTTTGCACCAGAAATGCAGTAGATATTGCCTTTTTCAAATGCCGCAGTGTATTGCAGGGCGGTTTTTTCGCCATTGTAGGAAAATACTACATTACGCAGCTCGATTGTGTTTATATCATTGAGCTGCTTATCGCCCCACTGCTCCGGATTGTGAGCTAGTATTTCGCAAATTCTATCATGGGCTACAAGGGTCTGCTGGTAGTACGCCCCAAGGCCAAAAAAGTAACGGCCCGCGCCCAGTATCATATTAAAATAGCTGGTAAATATCGTAAACATACCTATGGTAAAATTGCCAGCCAGTATTTGCAGGCCACCTACTACAAATAGGACTATTTGCGCAATGGTGGACACGAAGCCGTCCAGGCCGGAGTATAGGTAGCTTACCTTTTGGTTATGGATGGCGGCATTTTTTGTGGTGGCAAAACTTTCATCTGTCCGCTGGTTCATTTGTGGGTTGATGGAGTTTATTTTTATCAATTTTACATAACGTAGCCTTTCTAGCAGGCGGGAGAAGAATTTGTTCTGTGCTTCCATTAGGGCGTAGCCAGCGTTGTATAGGGATTCTTTGAAGATGAAGTACAGCGCGGCGTATACTACGAAGAATAGTAGCAGTAGCATGGCGACGAACCTATTCATTGTTAGCAGGATAACGAAGGGGGCGATTATTATTACTATGTTGGATATCATGCTTTGTAATATTGACACGCAAAAAG
>Ga0123355_10008507_pt1 | contig 15497 bp, 12 predicted proteins | sample TergutEmb28metaG_3_FD_89872 | JGI IMG/M metagenome (GOLD analysis project Ga0123355, IMG submission 89872) | Embiratermes neotenicus P1 segment gut microbial communities from Petit-Saut dam, French Guiana - Emb289 P1 | ecosystem: Host-associated > Arthropoda: Insects > Digestive system > Gut ... | reverse complement strand
GGCTGCTCGTCACCAGCATCGGAATCCTGCGACTCCTTTATACAAGAGGACTAATCTGACGGCACGATAGCTGGCGTTATATCCCCATAGCACTCATCGGCCCGAAACGGATAAGTTTTATCATCGTTGCGATGAACCGAACCCGCGAACAAGTTCTGGAAGAACGCCGCCAACTGAAAGCCCAGTATCGGGAACTGTTCGATGCTGTATCGGCGGTGCTTTTTCGGCATGACCCGATCGGGATCGCCTTCGACAATGAGAATACCGACGAATACGATCCTGAAGCAGGCACCATCTTGCCCCGGCTCCGAAATTGCAAGTCTGTCAGCGATGTGCAACGCGTCGTGCATGAGGAATTTGTCCGTTGGTTCGGCGTGGGAAATACTGGTCCAGAGGAGCGGTATGCACTCATTGCTTCCGAGATTTGGGAGTTGTGCAGGTCGGGTGGCAACCGCCGACCGGATGCAGGGTCGCACGGTTGACGTAATATCGTGATCACACTTACCGTCCGATTTCAGAGAAATGTTTCAATGTGAGTCGGACCGAAAGCGTTCGGAAATTGAGCGACAACGCCTTACACAAACCATGTGAACGAGGCGGATATAATCCCCGTACAACGGGTGGGAGCCGGAATCGATGAGTGATGCTCAGGGAAATCCGCCTTCATTCGGAGGCAATTCGGGAGAACCTGTGCCAGATGTTGATCCGGAGGACCTCAAGACCATTTGGCAGCTGGCACGCGATGTTCAAGCAAGACATCCCGGTCAAAATGTTGCTACCGGTCTTGAACTGGTGAAAGCCGTCTGCAAGCCGGGAGCGAACGTACAGGCGGTCGGGTATCGCTCGAGCATGATTTGGTTGCTCAACCAATTCGGGCAAGAACGGTTGGCTCCTTGGGTCAAGGATGAACAGGTTTCGGATGCTGTCTTCCGAACGATGGCGACGATTCCGATGGAATGGGTCGGACACACTCCGCGAGAAGGCTTGCCCTTCGATGTGGAAGAGTTCTTCAGCCGATTGAGCCAAGGCGATGTGCAGAATGGCTGACCTCGCAAAGCACTGATTATCGGGTGCGCTCGACCGAATAGCCTCTGCCGATATGCCGTGTAACGCTTGGGAAACGAGTGTGGATGGTGGCCCTGCGACAAGGCGATTGGGGTCACTGGAGCGCCCAACGTACTTCGAAGTGTCTGAGGTGCTTCCGCCAGTTATGCAAGAGTTGGGACTTTCTCAGATTTCGGGTGATGCAGCTGCCTCAAGTATGGGTGGACGAATAGCTAAAAAATTCTAGAAAGCGGCGACGATCCACTTCGACACCTCCGCGATTTTGAATCGCTCTGGATTCGGGCAGGGTATCAGCACGAAATCACTGCCTTGGGCACGCTTCATGACGATTTTGCATTGCTCAGTCAACAGGCCAATCAGAAACCGAGATTCGGCAAGCGGTAATCTCGAGCTGCAAATCTTTTTTCACTCAGGAGGTGCCCGTCGCCTAGATGCGACCACTGGGGTCGTGGCATTGGCGTCGCACTTGTATCGGCACGCGTGCTCGGCTTTTCGATCTGGGATTTCGTAATGAGCGCTTTTATCGCAGGGATCAGTGGACCCCAGACGGAGGGCAGCGAACGGAAGAAAGGTGGGGCTTTAAGGTAAACGATGAGCGCTATCGGCGTAACTTGGGGCAGCAGAGGGCCTATTTTGAATGCTGGTGAGTCACTGAGCTACCCTTGGCCTCGTAACTGGCGCAACTCCCCTTTAACACTCAAAACCCTCGAATTGGCAGGCGCAGGAGGAACCATTGAACTGGAACAAATGGGTTCGGCAGTTGCACCGCTGGCTGTCCATTGCTTTTACGCTGGTCGTCATCTTCAATGGCCTGGCCGTGCTTCAACGCAGGTATACCAACTGGATGGGCCTCTTGGCAGTGGCCACGCTCGCTTTGATGTTTTTCACGGGTATGTACTTGTTCGCGCTGCCGTACGTTAGCAAGTGGCGGAGCGGGCGACGCACCGATTGAACCGGCGGCTCGGCGACCACCGTCCCGACAATGGCGTAACAATCTAACAATCGCCATAACGCGTTTTGACTCGTCGACCCCGGATTCGAGACCTGGCGAACAAATAGCGCAAGCTTATAGTGACATCGCCTGGGACGGTCAGGCTGCTGGCTTCCGCCGGTGGGAATCTCTGCAACATGAAGCAGGTTGACATCTTTCCTTCGTTTGCCTATCCCTACCGCGATCGTCAACTACTGCACCGCTGGGGCATAAAACACTGGGGCGTAGCGCAGCTGAATCTGTTCGGCTTTTGACAAGAGTGCATGCTGGTGGAAACCTACGACCCCGAGAGTCAGCAGCCCTCGACCGCCTGTGTGATCCGATTCGGAGATGGGCAGAAACACACGTTAGCGTTCAAAGAGTCGGTGCCGGTGCCACAGGACAGCGAAACCTATCTGGAATGTGCCGGAGATAAGCCCAGACGCTGCGAGGTTATAGTCAACCCACCACCGACTGCCCGTCAGTCGCCCGCCCAAGCTGATTAAACCTTGGAGGGCGAATCCCATAAGGGCGCCGTTCTCGGCAATCGCGAAAAACGGATTTCACGCAGCTTTCCCACAGAAAGCCGTCGGGCTCGGCAAAAGATCCGGAATATCCACCCCGGCAATCTTCCAGCAGGGCCATCGAATTCCCGCTCGCACGGGTGCGCTGCCATCCGCCGTCACCTTGGCGTCCTTGCCAAGTTCACCGCGCCATAGAGTGATGGCGGCTTCCTCCCGCCCGAAACAACCCGCTGCCTTCCGCTCGGGGCGTGGACCTCCGCCACCCGATTCGTTGGTGGAACTCCCCAACCTGCCCGCGAGGTCTCCGACGCCTAGCCCAGGGTGACGGTGACGCCGGTCGCTGCGAACTCGCTTACCACGACATCCTTTTGCGAAGTTCGGTGATATGCGCCACATGATGCCGGCCATGCCATGCATAGATGGCCAGTGCCTTTTCCAGAGTCATCGCTCCAAGCTCGGGGTGGCGAAATGTGCGTTCCCAGTCTTCCGGCGTGAGCGACTCCAGGAGGCGCACCCACCGGTCATGCAGGGAGTCGAGCAGCGTCAGAGAAACTTCTACAGGAGTGGCCTTGGTGTCGGCCAGTTCCGCCCATCGGTCTTCCGCATAAGGCTTGATGGTGGGTTCATCTTCCGTCAGGGCCAACTTGAATCGGACGTAGGAATTCATGTGGCTGTCCGGCAGGTGATGCACGACTTGCCGCACGGTCCATCCGCCGTCGCGATAGGGAGTGTCGAGTTGATGGTCGGAGAGGCTCTTGATCGCCGCGCGAAGATTTGCGGGAGTCTTTCGAACATCATCAAGGAAAGTTTGTTTTTGTTCCGGGGTTAGGGGACCGTCATAGTGGAACTTGCCTACGGGATAGCGCGGATCCGTCATGATCTCTCCGCCAAGTAGAAGTCAACGTCGGATCTACTGATGAGCCGCGAAACGCAAAAGGTTCAGGAGAAGTTGCGCGTCACTCTTCGCGAAGCTAGTTCACAGGGTCAATCGACAGGGCCCGGCGGGCTGGAATCCATGTGGCCAGCAGTCCCACTAGCGCCATCGCGAACACCACGCCTGCCAACACGACCGGATCGCGGGGAGTTGCCTGATAAACGATGTAGACGAGCACTCTGCTGGCGACCACTCCCAACAAGAGTCCTGCCGCCGAACCGTAAGCCAGCAATTTGAACGCTCGTCCCAGGGCAGCCGTCAAAATTTCCCTGCGCTGGGCCCCGAGGGCAACGCGGATTCCCAACTCACGCAACCGCTTGCTCACGGAATAGGCGGCCATTCCAAAAACACCCGTGACCGCCAGCATGGCGCCAAACCCACCGAGCACTCCCAGCGCGATGGATGCGACTCGCGCCGGAAGCAACGCGGTCGCCAGTTCCTTTTCCCAGGGGCTGATGACGAGTGGCAGGCTCGGGTCCAGACCGTGTAGCGTTCGCTCCAGCTCTGGCGCCAGATCCTCGACAGTGCGTCTCGAACGGACGATCATCCGGGTCGAGGTCGCGGGCGATTGCAAAATTGGCTGGAACATAGCGGCCTGGGGATCTTCACTGATCGTTCGGTATTTTCCGTTTTCTACGATGCCCACCACCTGTACACGCGACCCATCTCCAAACTTGAACCAGCGGCCAAACGCGTTTGCGTCGGAGCCGAAGACCTCACGCGCGAACTCCTGATTCACTACGGCCACGCGTGGGGCGTCGGCTCTGTCTTCCCAGGTAAAGGTTCTGCCTCGCAGCAGAGCCGTGCCTGCGGCACGAAAATATCCCGGCGAAACGCTGTACTCCAACGGTTCGGCTGCCGCGTTCGCCATCCGGAAGTCGGTGGTGTTGTCGGTGAAGACCATACCATCGCTCCAACCAAGATTCAGCGGGATGCGCTCTGCATAGGCCGCCGCGGTTACGCCGGGAAGGTTTTCGGCGGCAGCGAGCATGCGTTTTTGCATTTCGGCTGCCTGCGCCCCCTGGTAGCCGGCCATGTCCAAATCGGTGTTTACTTGGAGTGCGTTCTGAGCCACAAACCCGAGGTTTGCGCGCAGGGAACGAATCATGCCCCGAACGGCGACCAGCGACGAGGTCACGAGCACGGCGCAGAGAGCAATTTGGCCGGCCAGCAGCAGCTCGCGCGAACTGAGACGCCGGGGGTTGGCAGATCCGCTCGACCCGCTCCTGATTCCCTGCGAAGGATCGGTCTTGAACACTTGACGCATGGGCGCCATGGCAAACAGAAATGCGCTGCCCAGCGCGAGCAGTAGCGCCAGCGCGTAGGTGCGCGAGTCCGGATGGATATCGAGGTTGATGGGGAAAAGAGGATCGGGATTCCAGGCATTCAGCGCGTGCAGTGGCACCGTGCTGGCCAAACTCGCCAGCACGCCACCCGCAATCGCGATGAGAATCGCTTCCGCCAGTAACTGGCGCAGGATACCTCCGCGCTTGGAGCCGAGTGCCAGGCGAACCGCGAACTCCCGCGCGCGATCGGCGGCCCGCGCAGCAAACAGGCTGCCGAGATTCACGCACGCCGCAATCAGGATCAGTGCCGTCAACAGCATGAGACCGGCAACAAATGCGTGCACTGGGCGCCCGAGAAAGTCGGCCGCCAGCCCCGGACGCGCAACTGCGAATGCGATGCCGTCGTCTTCTTTGGGATAGGTCTTGGCGAGATACGCTGCAATTGAGTTTAGATCTGCCATGGCCTGCGCGGGAGTCACACCCTGCCGGAGGGGACCAACGACCCATCGGCCGCGGTTCGTGCGCGACTCCAGATTGCTCGATCCCTCAATCTGCTCCTGGTTCACCATGGGAGCCCAAACATCCGGCGAGTAAAACAACTCGGTGCCGCGGAATCCTTCGGGGGCTACACCCAGAATCGTGAAGTTGTGCTTGTTCACGCGAACCACTCTCCCCGCCACTTCCGGATCGCCCTGAAAATGGTTTTTCCAGTAGGCATAGCTCAGCACCAGGTAAGGAGCACTGTTCGGACCGTGTTCATCGCTGGCGTGGAAGAACCGGCCCAGGTACGGTCGCACCCCGAGCACATCGAAGTAGTTACCGCTCGCCGTATACAGCCAGATCACGTGGGGTTTGCCATCCGAGTCCAGTCCGGCGGTGGACATCTCATAGGCAATCAGGCCGTCGAAGGAATGGTTGCGATCACGCAGATCAAGATAATCGGGGTAGGACACCGACGGAAAGCCTTGCGGCCATTCCACCTGGTAGAGATTTTCGCCTCCCGGCACATTGACCGGTCGCAGTACTAGCGTGTTGAGCACGCTGAACACGACGGCATTTGCGCCGATGCCCAGGGCCAGCGTCAAAACCGCGGCGACCGCGAAGCCCGGAGACTTGCGCAACTTCCGAAGTGCGTAGCGAAGATCTTGAGCCACCCCGTGCATTCTGCGATGCCCCTTAGTCGACGCACTCTATCCAGATTTCGAGATGCAATCGCAGTGCCTTCCTCGAAGACGGCAAGGTACTGATCCTTAACCAATTGCGATGGGGAAAGCAGGCCCGCTGAGTGGGTCGGCGTTCGCTCCTGGAAGACCATGTCCGAAATCGGACGGATTTCGGAGAGTGCACTCGGAGGGCACAACTCCTTCTTGAAGCCACATATCTGATCTCAGGTCTAGCGGGCTCCGACCTCGAACGGGCTCCGAGATTGGCCAGCGGTCTCGCATAGCTATCACAATACCCCCGAGGAATCAAATCTGTAACCACAATGGCTAGCGTGACGCGGATCGCGACCCCATTCCCTCTGGCTTTCGATTTCGGTTCTCCGTCTCCCTGGTTTGGTGCATCTAAATCGGTTCTAGGCTAAACTCTGTCTACCGTTGAGTTTAGCAATCCGACCGGCGCGGACATCGGGACGCGCTCGGGAGTGGCTGCGAGGGGAACTATGCCATCGTCGGTCTGGTCCGGTCATTTAACCTTCGGACTCATCTCGATGCCGGTGCGTCTATTCTCGGGTGCGCGCAGTTCCGGCATCTCGTTCAACATGCTGCATCGCACGGACAAATCGCGCCTCAAGCAGCAGTACATCTGCCAGGCCGATGGGCAGGTCGTCGATCGCGCCGACATCGTGAAGGGCTACGAGTACCGCAAGGACGAATACATCATCATCGAACCCGATGAGATCAAAAAGATCGAACCGCAGACCGCCAAGACGATGGAGATTCTCGAGTTTGTGAAGTCGAGCGAGGTCGATCCCGTCTACTTCGAGTCGTCCTATTACATGCTGCCCGAAGAAGCCGGACGCCGACCTTATGCGCTGCTGACCAAAGCGCTCGAAGAGAGCGAGTATGTGGCGATCGCCAAGATCACCATGCACAATCGCGAGTACACGGTGTTCCTGCGCCCGCACGAAGGCGGCATGATGCTGCACACCATGTACTACGCCGACGAAGTGAAGAAGGTGGAAGGCTTCGGTGCTCCCGATGTCGAACTGAAAGAAGCCGAAGTGAAAGTGGCGAATCAACTCATCGAAGCGCTGGCCGACGAGTGGGATCCCGAAAAATACAAAGACAACTTCCAGGAAAACTTGAAAAAGTTGATCGAGACAAAACTCGAAGGTGGAGAGGTTGCCGCGGTTGAAAAACCCAAGAAGTTGGCCCCGGTCGTCGATCTGATGGCGGCACTGAAACAAAGTCTGGCGCAAATGGAAGGCAAGAAGAAGCCGGCGGGCGCTATCAAATCGGATGAAGCGGCTGAGGCCGCTACCGGGAAAGCCCGTCGCGGACGGTAAATGCGGCGTCCAGCACTCGGCTTCCGGAAAACGGGTCACTGCCGGGGCGATCTTCCACCCTGCTCCCAAGCCTCAGGCATCCTGCCACTGGCGCCTCGCATCCTTCATTTGAAGTCTCGTGCTCTGCAAACTGGAAGCCGAGAGCCGGACGCGATCCAGGGCCGGCTTGGCGGGAACGTTCAGCAACCGCTACAATAATCGATTCTGTCATTTGAAGCAGAACTTCTCCCTCGGGGTGCCGATGAGTTTTCGACGTGTGGGCTGGTTTGCCGCAACGGCGCTGGCCAGTTTGCTGTGTATGTCTTGCGGTGAAGTCTATCGCCCAGTGGTGATTCCAGTCAGCGCTCCGCCGCCGAATCCCTTGAATTTCCACTCTGTGTTTGGTCTCAGCACCAATGTCGGAGTTAATCCCGGCACAGCGCTGCAGATCGATGTTTCCGGCGACAGCAACATCGGCCAAGCCAATATGGGCTTGAACCCCACTCATGCTGCCATTCTGCCGAACGGTTCCCGAGTTTTCGTGGCCAGCGCAGGGAGCCTAATGCTTGGAAACCCGGATCTCGTTACTGCCTTTGCGCCGGCAGCCGATAGCACCGTTGCGACCGGCCTCGGAAATATCGTTACCTATTCGCTGCCGAATATTGGCCCCAACCAGAGTTCTGCAATTGCCACGATCACTGAATCCGGCAGCCTGGTGACGATGAATCTGAGTACTGCGATCGGTGTGGCGCAGGTCGGGGATCCCATTGTGGTTACCGGTGTCGTCATCCCAGGGAACTTAACCAATCCCAGCGGCTATAACGGCAACTTCAAAATCTCGTCGGTCAACGGATCCACCATCCAATACACCAATCCGGTTACCGGTCTGGGAAACGCCACCGGAGGAACGGCTACGGTTCCCATTCCGACGTTTTGCTCCTACCAGCCGGACTACGTCGCCACGACCCAAATCACGCAAGTCTTCGTGGCAAATTACGGAGTCGAAAACGAGCCAAATTGCAGCTTCGCCAGCACCGACTCAGTTGCGGTTTTGAATACGGCGAACGATTCGATTACCAACATCGCGTACCTCAATCCCGCCAACGCCAGTCCTGCTCCGCATCCCGTTGCTATGGTAGAGACGGCGGACACCCAGAACCTCTACGTGGTCAACGAGGGAAACAACACGGTGATGAATCTTTCCCCCACCGACCTGTCGACGCTGGCGACCATTGCGGTTGGCAACAATCCGGTATGGGCCGTTGCACGCTCCGACAGCAAGCGAGTCTACGTTCTGGCGCAGGGAAGCGGGACGCTTATCCCCATCGATGTGGCAACCAACACCATCCTGCAAAGTCAAACCAATCTGTCCGTGGGGGCAGGTGCCAATTTCGTTTTGTACGATCCCACGCTGAACCGTCTCTACGTCACCAACCCGACCACGGGGAACGTGTTCGTCTACTCCGCAACCGGGGGCCTAGATTTAAGCGGCAATTCGAACGACACGCCCACGCTGCTGGCTACGATCTCGATGAGCGGCGGCACGAACCCGGCCTGTCCTAGCGGATGTTCTCCCGTATCGGTCGCGGCCCTGCCGGATGGTTCGCGTTTCTATGTCGCCAGCTACCAGAGCCAGACCTCGTGCACCGATCCGAACGTCGGAGCCGCTCCTTGCATTGTGCCGATGCTGACCGTCTTCGATGCCGCAAGTCTGACGGTGAAGCCACCCACGTCCACGCTGCTCTCTCCGGCTCCCTCGCTCTCATTGCTGACGTCTCCGCCGTATACCCTGATGCAGTATGCCGTGCCTCCGGTGACATCGTGCGCGACACCGGCGGTGTATTCGCCCGGCACGACGCGCTTCCGCATGTTCACCACCGCTTCGGCCGACAGCAGCCACGTGTATGTGAGCATCTGCGACGCCGGATCGATTGCCGACATCAGCACGACGTCGACGTCATCCTCGAACAATGCCAACAACACTCCCGACACGCTGATGACCGACATTGTCGCTCCCTTCGGAGCCTGCACAGCGGGAACGTGCGCTTCGCAGGGTTCGATCACGTCGTTTGCGATCGCGTCGAACGTGGTTACATTCCAGGCAGTGAATAATTTCATCGCCGGGCAGCAGGTTCAGATTTCGGGTTTGGGAGTGGGGACGTACTTGAATGGTCAGGCCTTGACAGTCCTCGCGACCGGTCTGTCGGGAACGCAATTCGAGTGTAACTTTACTCACCCGAACGTTGCCTCAACCGCCGACTCGGGAACCGCGACGAGCGTGGCATCCGCGACCGTCACGTCCTTCTCGATCACGAATGACGTGGGTACCTTCACCGCGATCAACAGCTTCGCTCCGGGAACCAGGATAGCGTTATCCGGCTTCACGAGCTCGGCGGGTACGCAGTTGAATGGGCTGACGCTGACCGTGCTGGCGACAGGTTTGTCCTCGACGCACTTCGAAGCGAATTTGAATCTGGTTCCCGCGCCAGCCAATGTCGGCCCAACCGCCGATACTGGGGCCGCCGTGCCCATTGTTCCGCCGCAAAACCCGATCTTTCTGCTGACCGGGCAATAGCGCCCGCTTAACAGCCTTGCCTGGAAGGGCGCGGCGCGGTTTTGGAGCCGCGCCATAGTGCCACGTGGAGTGTGTCAAATCAGGTTTGCCTGATCTGCGCGGCCGCGGTCGGCGCCCGAATGTTAGTTTCCGGCTTCAACAACATGCAACGATGTCGGGTCGGGGCATCAATTACAAACCTTGCAAAGCGCTGTTTTTCAACATGCACTCGAACTACAATCATATGCGCCAACTTCGAGCCGCCATTCTCAGCGCGCACGATCCGTACACTTATCGAAGGCTATGGGCTTATCTTCACCAAAATGACAGGAATTGTAAGTCAAAACAACCCGGCTTGCTTTCATCCAATGCATCAAAGAAGTCTGCGACGAGAGTGGCTTCGTCTGCAGTACACAGGTTTCGCAGATGTGTTCCCAGCAGGAAGGCCGGTGCCAGACTAAAGTCGGCCAAATTGGCTTCGAGGACTTCGTCGCCAAAGAGAAGGTCGCCGTCTTCCGCATAGCGGAGTATGAGACTTCGAAAATCAACGAGGTCCTTGGCGCGGCGATTCTGATCATCTAGGAAGGCAACGATCTTCAAGAGCATGAGGACGACCGGAGGAATCACTCTCAGCGTGAGATCCTCGGTAAAAGCAACGGGTTCGGCGAGCGCAAAAACATGGTCGAAGCCGACGAGACTCATCGTGAATTGGCTGACCGGCCAGGTAATCTGCCGGGCTTTTCGAAGTTTGGGCCCAGCAGGTATGAGATCCAAAATAGTTCCGTGATCGCTGTGCCAGCGCTGCTCACGATTGGGAACCCGGGTCCAACGAGCACAGGTGAGGGTTCCTTCTAGTTTCGCGAAATCGTCGAGGTCAAGCGCGACCGCTAGGTCCACATCGCTGGTATGGCGTGGATCGTTCGGGAAGTGTACCTGATAGGCAATGGCGCCAATGATGACAAGATCAGCACGAAGTCGATCGCAATATTGCTGAAGCAGATGCAAGTCAGCCATCTGGGTTCCAGTGAGATCAGGCATGGGACGGTGTGAGGAATTGACTTTTGATTTCCTGCGCAGCTTCGTGGGCGCGAGAATCCGCTGAACTCATCAACTCAGCATAGATGAGCCACGGGTGGGCAATGGAGTACCCTTGTAGTTCGCGCCAGAATGGAAGGATACCGAACGGCCGCAAGAAGATCGCAGGACCTGCTTTATCGGCAATTAGGCGGAGGCGGCGGCGGAGCGAATCAGAAAATGATTCAAGGAATAGAGGCAGCTGCTGCCCCCGATAGAAGTGTTGGAGCGCATAGGCCGCGGGCCCCCCGGTCAGTGACCAGCGAACCGATAGTTCCGCAAAGGCTGCACGAGCGTTTTTGAGGGTGCTGTCAAGGTCGCTCTCGGGACCGCGAAAGCGTCCGAGATAGAGCTTCGGTCGAAGAACGAGATCGTATCCCCGTAACAATGTGTCCTCTAGTTCTCGTGGATTGCTGATCTCTATCCGCTTTTCGGTTTGACGCAAGGTGCCTCGGTCGATTAGTTGCTGGCGAAGCTTGGCAACATTACTTTTGCTTAGGCCCGCAACCTCGCCGAGTTGGCGAACACTCCAGTTGGGCGCGTCGTCGTTGGAGACAAATGCAAATAGGAGTTGAACGATGGCAGGCGTGAGGCGATATATCTGCTCCTTGCGGGTTTTGTCTTTCTTCCCGATGACAGTACGCTCGTAGTCCTTACCGAGATTGAGGTGAATGTTGCCCGTCTGGTCGATGAAGTTGATGCCAGACTCCATCAGTCGCTCGGCAGAAGGAGTTGGTAAGTAGCGAGCAAATAAGAACAGAGGATTCCGGTGTTGAGCGTAATAGGTCTTGGCTTGTGCGATCACAGCATGCAACAAACTGCTGTCGAGATACGATCGCTTCTGTTGCACGAAAAAGACGTGAGTTCCCTGTGCGGTCCGGAGAGTTAAGATTCCATCCACCCCAGCATCCTTTTGGCCATGTGGTTCAGAGAACTGGAGTTCTTGAATGAAGGGCAGGGCTCGCAGAGTGTCCAGGTACGGACGGACAGTGGGATCGGTCGCCTGCACGTCCATTATTATACATGTCCATTAGTAATGGACAATCGCCAACCGTGGACACTCGAAAGACCGCGAGAGAAGAGACGATCCACTAGATCCAATCCCCCTGGTCGTCTGGCCGATGAGGGAGTATTAGTTGCTTCCCGCTAGTGAATCCCTGACCCTCGTTTTCTTGGAACTACCGGATCGCGCTTCCGCCTCTTTCGCATTTAGTCTATTCGCACTGGAGGATGTGTCGTATGAGTAGTTATCGTCTTAGACCACCGCACAAACCTGGCGCCAGGATCAAGCGGCCTGCACCAAGCACTCCCGCATGGCCCAGCTTTCAGGGCAACGCAGAGCCGGTAGGAACCAGTCCCAGCGGACGGGTTACCGTTTATGTCGATTCCGCGTTGGGAGCCCAGGCTAAGCAGAACGCGGAGGATTTGCTCAATGACGCCGATCGGATCGCGACCGCCAACGACGGCATCTTCGGCACGACCGGCGGTGATGTCAGCGTCATTGTCTTTGCGCTGGACGGCGCCACCGATGGCACCGGAGGCGCCGACCACAACGGTTGCGACTACACGACCGGCAATGCCATCGAAGTCGACGCTTCCTATGGAAACTCCGCACGAGTCTCCGCCCTGTTCGAAGCCGAACTGAGCGAGTGCTTGATGAACGGCAACCTGTGCGGAGAGAGCACTGGAGAAGCTCTTTCGCGCTGGTGCGCGGCCGTCGTAGGCAACAACGCGTTGTCGGACTTCGCCACGGCCCCGCAATGGGTCGCCGACAAGATGCCGAACTGGGTCGATCGGACCGAGGACACCGACCAGGAGGCCGACAGCATCGGATGTAGTATGGCATTTCTGTCGTGGCTGATCAGTCAGGGGTACGGTCTGGAGAAGATCGCCCCGGCGATGGTCAACCTAGGGGACTCGGGCACGCTTGCCCAACTCTACGGGAATCTCACCGGCGAGAGCGCCAGCAATGCATGGACAAACTTCCAGAAGGCCATCAGCGCCCTGCCAAATGGCTCGGCCAGCATTACCAGTGATGATCCCTTCAACGGGTTGGCGAATCCCATGCATATGACTCACCTGACGCCGCGGTCGGCGGAAGTGGTGGGCCGGGTGTTTGCATCGATCATCGCTGATCTTGCGGCCGGACACGATGCCGACCAGATCGCGGCCAACGTGCGGGCGGCCATGGTTCCGGCCGCAAGAGCAGCGTCGCCCGCGGTTTGTCCTCCGAAGTCGAAACGCCTGCTCCCCCCAGGCAAGACTCTGAAACGCAAGACGGCCTAAAGCAAATCAGCCGGCGGCGCAAGCCGTCGGCTGATTGTTCCTGGATCCACGAATTTCCTACGGCAATCGGTCCGCCAGTCCCGGAATCGTCTTCATCAGGTCGTTGTAGATGACCATCACTGCAAACAAGACGAGGAAGACGAACGCGGCCTGGTAGACCCGTTCCTTGATGCTCAAGCTGATGTCGCGCCGCATCAGCCCTTCGATCAGCAGGAACAGAATCACGCCACCGTCAAGAATCGGAATTGGCAGCAAATTGAAGATGCCCAGGTTCAGGCTGATGCCAGCCGTGAGTTCCATCAACGGAGTCCAGCCCTTCTGCTGAGCTGCGTAGCCGGCCTGCTGCGCAATGCCAATCGGACCAGAAACTGCCTTCATCGAAATCTTGCGCTCCACCAGTTTCTTGGCCAGCTCCAGAATCATGAGCGAGTATTCGCGATTGCGCTGCAAGGAAAGCCCGAGCGCTTTCCCGAAGGGAAGCGTGGTAACGCGCATCTCCCCCTTGTTCGTGAAGCCTAACCGGTACCGCCGCTCTTTCGGATCTTCGGTGTCGGAAAAAACCGGCGTCATCTGAAAATGCAGCGTCTCGGTGCCGCGCACTACGGTGAGATCGACAGGCTGATCCTTAATCTGTTGCAGACTGTCGATTACACCTTCAATCGAGTGCACGGGTTGACCGTTGAGAGCCACAATTCTGTCGTCTTCCTTGATGCCGGCTTTGGCAGCAGGCTTGCCAGCCTCGGTCCTGCCAACGATAACGGGATCCTCGGGCAACCAACCCGCGAACCCGATCTCGGAGGAAGTGACCGGCTTGGGAACCAGAGTCTTCTCGAAGATCTGGTTGTCCCGCTGAATAGAAACCGTCAATGGCTGGTTCGGGCTCAACATCACCCGAGGCTCAAGTTGTTCCCAGGTGGGATTCTCGATCCCGTCGACCTTCACGATGCGGTCGCCGGGCTCGAGGCCAGCCTGCGCGGCGGCCGAGCCCGGCCTCACACTATCAATCACTGCCGGCTTATCCAGGTAAACCGGATACTCGTAGTGCACCATGTAGACGACGGTAAGCAGGAAAATCGCGAGCAGAATGTTCATCATCGGTCCCGCAATCGCGATCAGAAAGCGATGCCAGCGCGAGTGGTTCAGAAACTCCCGGGGATCGTCCGTGCGCTGATCCATCGGGTTCTCGCCGCTCATCTTGACGTAGCCGCCGAGCGGAATAGCGTTAATACGATAGTCGGTCTCACCCTTGCGGAAACCGACCAGCCGGGGGCCGAAGCCGATGGCGAACTGCTCCACCCGAACCCCGAGCCACTTGGCCACCGCATAGTGTCCGAACTCATGGATCAAAATCATGAATCCCAGAACGCCGACCACGGCGACCACTGAAGTAAAGAAATCATTCATATTGAAGATACGTACGCTCCCACCTGTTAGATTCCAAAATTACGCGAAAGATGTTGCCCGGGGACGTTCACTTTTGTGAATGTTTACTTGCTCTTGGGCAAATTGCCTGGCCTTCTGATCCGCTTCGAGCACGATCTTTATAGATTCCATCGGAGTTGGACTTGTTGCCGAGAGCACGTCTTCGATCACCCTGGGAATCTGCTCAAACCGGATATTGCCTGCCAAGAAAGCTGCCACGGCCACTTCGTCCGCCGCATTCAAAGCGACGGTTTTGGCACCGCCCGCCTCTGCCGCCTCATAGGCCAGACGTAAGCAGGGAAATTTTTTCAGGTCTGGAGGGGCGAAGTCCAGTCGACGCAAGTCACTGACCGCAAAGCGCATATCCGACTCAATCCGGTCAGGATAGGTCAAGGCGTAAAGAATCGGCAACCGCATATCCGTTACGGAGAATTGAGCAAGTATGCTGCCATCCACAAATTCCACCAGTGAATGAATTGTAGATTGCGGATGGACAATCACTTCCACTTTCGCCGGCGGCATGTGAAAAAGTCTGCACGCCTCGATGACCTCAAAGCCTTTGTTCATCAACGTGGCCGAGTCGATCGTGATGCGCCGCCCCATCTTCCATGTGGGGTGATTCAGCGCCTGCTCGACGGTTATCGATGCAAAATCGGAAGCCGGAGTATTGCGGAATGGCCCGCCGGAAGCCGTAAGCCAAATGCGTTCGACCTCCTCCATCCGCCCGCCGCGCATGCACTGATGCACCGCGTTGTGCTCGCTGTCGATGGGGAGCAGCGCGACTTTCTGTTTTCGCGCCTCGGCGGTGATCAGTTCACCTGCGGCAACCAGGCATTCCTTATTGGCAAAGCCGAAAGAATTACCCGTTCGAACGGCTTCGTAGGTCGCCTCCAG
>Ga0123355_10008506_pt1 | contig 15498 bp, 14 predicted proteins | sample TergutEmb28metaG_3_FD_89872 | JGI IMG/M metagenome (GOLD analysis project Ga0123355, IMG submission 89872) | Embiratermes neotenicus P1 segment gut microbial communities from Petit-Saut dam, French Guiana - Emb289 P1 | ecosystem: Host-associated > Arthropoda: Insects > Digestive system > Gut ... | reverse complement strand
TTTTCTCGCAACTACTGCTTCATCACCTCCTAGCGTGCCTTTGGGCACGCGTCGTTGGCTCTTCATTGTATTTGCGGGAAATTTTCACAATCAAGCGCAGGTTTTAACGTGATATTGGTATAACGTGCTATAAATTCATATGTTGGCTAAAATAGGCACGCCCAACTGGGCGTGCCTATTAAAATGTAAACAGGGTCTTTTCCATTTCCATGTCATGGTTGCCGCCATATTCGCAGGCTTCAAATGCTTCGGCGTATTTTATTTGCGCGCCCCGGACGGCACCATATTTTTCTATTAGTTTATCGCGAAAGCGGTTAGCGGTCTGTGCCCAACTGCCGGAATAAGTACTGTGCAAAAATTCTATTCGTTCGGATTGTGCCGTGGGAATTTCACGGGTATCGCCAGTTATCCACGGCAACCATTCATATAATTGACTTGCAAATGCGTCCAGCGCATACAGCTTTGCGTCAATTACGTCGTCTATATCCACCACAATTTCAGGGTCTATGGGCAGTGGTTTCATAAAATCGTCACAAAGGTAGTAAATTACAGGCATTACATCTGTCACCGGAACATCGGGTAAAAATTTAGGGACTCTTACTAAATATGAACAATCCTGCACTAAAATTGCGGTATTGCGGTGGTCTGGATGATAATCGTTTGGGCGATGTGTGAGAATTATATCCGGTGCAAATGTTCTGATTGCTTTCATCAGACCCTCGCGGGTTTTGATATCAGTAGTTAAATATGCATCCCAGTTATCAAGTACTAAATATGAATCAATTCCAAGGCGTTTTTTTGCCTCTTCAGCTTCCCTGTGGCGGGTGTCTATTAATTCTTGGGTTTCCATCACGTGATGTCCCGACCGGCCATCTGTTACGGAAACAAATTGCACAGTATGTCCGGCTTTTGCAAGTTTTATCGCAGTACCTCCAAAGGTTAAGTCACAATCGTCGGGATGCGCGCCAATGCACATTATTTTTTTCATATATTTCTACTCCTTTACAATGTCGGCTCTACACCGGACACATGGTAACAAATTCATTTTCGGTTAAAATTGGCACGCCCAACTGGGCGGCTTTTTTGTTTTTGCCGGATGAGGATGCGGCGTCGTTGTTAATTAAATAGGAAGTGTTTGCGGAAACGCTGCCTGTAACTTTGCCGCCACGAATTTCGATAAATTCCTGCAAAGCTTTACGGTTTTTGAATTGTGCAACATCACCTGTTATCACAAAGGTAAGTCCGGACAGGGGTTGTGAAGTTTCGGCTTTGGTTTTTTGAATGCGCAGGAGGGGTAGTACTTTTTGTAATTTTGCAAGATTGTTTTCGTCTGTGAAATAATTGCGCAGGTTTGTGATTATTTCCTTACCAAAACCTTTTATGGCACCGAATGGTTTATCGGCTGGTGTGTAGTTTGCGGCTTCCATTATTGCGGCTTCATTATTATCAAAAAAATTATATAGGTTATTCTGTAAAGTTGTGCTAAGAAAGTCTAACCTCATGTCATTATGAGGAGCCTGCGACGAAGCAATTAGCTGGTCTGCACTACCGTTAATCGGTTCCGGTGGATTGCTTTGCCGGGTTAAGACCCAACTCGCGACAAAGGTGCGCAGCTTCTCCGCCGTTGACTCTCCAATACCTTTCACATCCTCGAACACCGCGGGTACAGGCCTTGCGGCTTCGTTAACAATTGCATCAATATCATTATCAAAATGGGCGCACAAAAGCTTTGCATTGGAAAGCCCTACATCTTTTATACCCAGCGCGTAAATAAAATTTGCTAATGCAATATCTTTTGATGCCTCGGTTGCGGCTATTAAATTATCATAAGATTTGCGTCCGAAACCCTCCGTTGTTGTTATCTCTTGCTCAAAATGTGCAAGGCCAAATAAATCCGGATAATCGCGAATAAAGCCCTTTTCGATAAATTTGTCCAAAGTTTGCTCCGATAACCCTTCGATATTCATGGCATCACGGCTTACAAAATGAACCAACGATTGTATTAATTTTGCATCGCAACCTGGGTTTGTGCAATAAAGAGTTTCCGGGTCGCCAACAATTTCTGCTTTGCCAAAACAAACGGGGCATTTATCGGGCACAGACACATCTTGCGTCTTAGGACTTAAATTTTCTGCAACCTGTGGGATTATCATATTCGCTTTGTACACGCTAATTGTATTGCCAACAGCAAGTCCCAGGCTTCGCAAAATACTTACATTATGCAAACTTGCACGGCTTACCTGTGTGCCTTCAATGTCCACGGGTTCAAAAATGGCGACAGGATTTATAAGCCCTGTGCGGGACGTACTCCATTCGATATCAATTAGAGTAGTCTCGGCCAATTCGTCTTGCCATTTAAATGCCAGACTGTCTTTTGGAAATTTGGATGTAGCCCCCAAAGATTCGCTATAGGCAACATCGTCGTAAGTTAAAACAAGACCGTCAGAGGCAACGGGTTCTGTCGGTACTTTTGCTTTGAACTCATGTACGGTTTTGACAACCGTATTTGCCGTTACTTTTGTGAAAAACGTCGTCTCAAAACCTAGCGAATCAATCCACGCCAACTGTTCAGACTTTAGCGCGAAACTAACATCTGCCCCAGGTAGTAAGCCAAAGGCATAAAAAAGCACCCGTCGCTTTGCCGTTACTTCGCTGTTTAGTTGACGAACGGCTCCACTGCACAGGTTGCGTGGGTTTTTGTATTTTATCTCATCATTAGGGGTGGTATGCGAAGTATGCGCGGTTCGTTCTGCGTGGGCGTTTATGGCTTCAAAATCTGCAAACGTAATCACAGCTTCGCCACGCAAAGTAAACCGTCCCTTATAGGGCACAGTTAGTGGAATGTTGGCAAATACTTTAGCATTATGGGTAACATCCTCGCCAACTGTGCCATTACCGCGGGTTAGGGCTTGCTCTAACATGCCGCCTTCATATTTTAATGCAATGGCAAGTCCATCAAGTTTCCACGACAAAACGCCAGTATGGTCGCCGAGAAAATCAACCAAGGCGGCTTCACTCTTGGTTTTATCTAAAGAAAGCATAGGGGTTTCATGTGGCACTTTAACTAAATTGCTCACAACTTCGTAGCCAACGGTTTTTGTCGGGCTTCCTGCCAAAACAATACCGGTGTTTGCCTCAAGCTGCAAAAGTTCGTCGTATAATTTGTCGTATTCAATATCGGACATTATGGGTCTATCATCCTGATAATATGCACGGTTGGCGGCGTTTAATATTCCTGTAAGCTCATGTAATCGTTTCATTTTAATCTCCAGCGGTCAAGCAGAAACTTTTGCGTCCCATTTGATCCTAAAAGTTAGAAACTTCAGTGTTTTTGTTAAAACATTTTTGCGACTTTGTCCATTTCCTTTGGAATATCAATGTGTTGCGGACACAGTGGCACACATGCGCCGCATTTTATACACGTATCAGCGCGATTGCCTTCAATGGATTTGTACATTATGGATGTATTCCAAGAATTGCCGACACAATCTGTTTTCGCATCATTATAATAGGTAAAACATGCGGCAATGTCTATATTAACCGGGCAGCTTTCGTGGCAATATTTGCAGGCGGTGCAAGGTATACCGCCTGTTTTTGCAATTTCAGTTAGCACTTGATTAAGGATGTTAAGTTCATCAACAGTAAGGGGTTTTATATCTTGAAAAGTTTGAATGTTATCTTGCAGCTGCATCATGTTGGACATTCCGCTTAATACGCAGGTTACGTTTTGCAAAGTTGCAGTGTATTGTATCGCCCAAGATGCGGCAGAACGGTCTGGCGCATATTCCTTTAATAATTTTTCTGCGGCAGGGGGTAGTTTTGCCAGTGAGCCTCCTTTTACAGGCTCCATCACAATAATTGGCTTGTTGAATTTTACCGTTAAGTCATGCCATTCTGCGGCAGGGCCGCGCAAGTTATCAATATAATTTTGTTGCAGCTGTACAAATTCTGTTTCGGGATGGCGTTTTAGTAAACGTTCAAGATAAGCGGTCCCGCCGTGGAATGAAAAGCCAAGATGTTTTATAAGACCTTTCTTTTTTTGTTCCAGGCACCACTCGAACAGGCCCATATCTTCTGTTTGCTGCTCGACATCGTCGTCCAGTGCATGCACAAGATAATAATCGAAATAGTCAAGACCTGTGCGACGAAGTTGCTCTTTGAATATTCTTTCGCAATCTTCAGGAGCTTTTTTCAAGAGCCAAACAGGAAGCTTGTCGGCAACAAAATAGCTATCGCGAGGGTGACGTTTGACAAGGATTTCTTTTAAAGTTTCTTCCGAGTTTGTGTAGTTATATGCAGTGTCGATATAGTTAAACCCGCTGCTTAGGTAGAAATCTATCATTTTTGTGGTTTCAGATTTATCTTTTGGGAAGCGCATTGCGCCAAAACCAAGGGCGGCAGGGGTGGCAGGGTTCAGATAGTCTGAAATTCCTCTCATTTGACTAACCCTTTAGCCTTTTCTATTACATTTTCCACAGTAAAGCCAAATTGCTTAAATAATTCGTTTGCCGGGGCAGACGCGCCAAAGGTATCTATGCTAATAACTGCGCCGTCAAGTCCGGTATATTTGTGCCACCCAAAAGAGGACGAGGCTTCTACCGCTAGGCGCGCCCGCACAGCTTTTGGCATTACTTTTTCTTTTTCGCTGTCATCTAGAGCATCAAAGATTTCCATGGATGGTACGGAAATGACGCGGGCATGGATTCCCGCTTCTTTTAGCACCGGTTGAGCGTTGTAGATGAGCTCAACTTCCGAACCGCTCGCCATAAGCAAAATATCGGGCTGGTCTGTTTTTGGGTTAATATCATCTTTTAGAATATACGCGCCATTGTACGCGCCTTTGCCTGTTTCAGGCAGTAGCGGCAACACTTGGCGGGTTAGAATAAGGGCGGTTGGTCCGTCTGTTTTGTTTAATGCGTAAGCCCAAGCTGCAGCAGTTTCTTTGGTGTCGCATGGGCGAAATACCGTAAAACCGGGGATACTACGCAGAGATGCAAGTTGCTCTACCGGCTGGTGGGTTGGCCCGTCTTCGCCTACACCAATGGAGTCATGGGTCATGATATATACAACGGGTAGGTTCATAAGAGCCGCAAGGCGCATTGCTGGCTTCATATAATCGGCAAACACAAAGAAGCCTGCTACATACGGACGTAGCCCACCGTAGGCGGCAAATGCGTTTGCAATTGCAGTCATTGCATGTTCGCGAATACCAAAGTGAAGATTGCTTCCGCACGGGGTTTCCTTGGAATAACTTTTGCGATCCTTCATTATGGAAAGCGTGGAAGGTGCAAGGTCGGCAGAGCCACCAAAGAGGTTTGGTACTTTTGCGGACAGTTTGTTTAGCACAACTTCCGAAGATTGGCGGGTTGCAAGATTACCTTCGTATTGCCAAAATTCGTCCCAATTATCTAGGTCTAGTGGCAGTTTTTCAGATTGCCAAATTTCCCATTCAGCCCATTCTGTTGGATATTTGGCTTCGTATGCGACGGTTGTGGCATTCCACTCATTTTCCCAAGTTTGGGCTGTGTCAAGCCAGTCTTTTGCCCCATCTTTTACTTCCTGAGGGATGAAAAATTCCTTATCATACGGCCAATTAAGGGCTTTTTTGGCTGAAACAATACCATCGTCGCCAAGGGGTGAGCCATGCACGGCGGCAGTACCTTGCTTGGGCGAACCAAATCCTATGATAGTTTTAATTTCTATCAAAGATGGTTTATCCGTTACTTTTTTTGCGGTTTCCAGTGCGGCAGTTATCGCAGCGATATCATTGCCATCTTCTACTTTTTGTACATGCCAATTACAGGCTTCGAAACGCTTGCCAACATCTTCCGTAAATGAAATATCGGTATCGCCTTCTATTGTAATGTTGTTTGAATCGTAAAGCAAAACAAGCTTGCCGAGACCCAAAGTGCCCGCTAGGGAAACAGCTTCGGCGGCTACGCCTTCCTGCAAACAACCATCGCCGCATATGGCGTAGGTGTAGTGGTCTACAAGTTTGGCATCGGGTTTGTTAAATTTAGCTGCAAGATGCGTTTCCGCCCAGGCAAAACCTACGGCATTGGCAATGCCCTGCCCCAGGGGACCTGTTGTAATTTCTACACCCGGGGTGTGACCGTATTCCGGATGTCCCGCTGTTTTGGAATTTAACTGGCGAAACTGGCGCATGTCGTCCAGAGTAACGCCATAATCAAAAATATGCAGCAAGCTATACAACAAAGACGAGCCATGCCCGGCAGACAAAACAAACCTGTCACGGTTAGGCCATTTCGGATTTTTGGGGTTATGCTTCATAGCACCACCCCAAAGGGCGAGCGCCATTGGTGCCGCACCCATTGGTAAACCCGGGTGGCCGCTTTTTGCTTTTTGGATAGCTTCTACGCTAAGAAAGCGTAGGGTGTTAACAGTGGTATTGTTTAGGAAACTCATTATTTTACATCCTCCCAATCTTGTAAAAATCGTTCGATTCCGCTTTCGGTTAGCGGATGGTTTAGCATCTGCTTAAAGCAAGCATAAGGGATTGTAGAAATATGCGCACCAAGGCGCGCGGCATGTACAACATGTACCGGATGGCGAATGCTTGCGGCAATAACTTCTGTGTCAAGACCGTGAATATCAAAAATATCGCAAATTTCTTCTATTAAATTCATACCGTCCATGCCAATATCGTCTAAACGACCAAGGAAAGGACTTACATATGTTGCCCCTGCACGTGCCGCAAGCAAGGCTTGGACAGCCGAAAATATAAGCGTTACATTGGTTTTAACACCCTTTTTTGTTAAAATTTTTGTGGCTTTTAAACCTTCGTCAGTCATTGGTATTTTTATTACAATATTTTTATGAATTTGAGCAAGCTCTAAGGCTTCCTTTACCATGCCTTCGTATTTCGTGTCAATAACTTCCGCGCTAATTGGGCCGTCTACAATCGTGGTAATTTCTTTTACTACTTCAGCAAAATTTCGCCCTTCTTTTGCAATAAGAGAAGGATTTGTAGTAACGCCGCAAATTACTCCCCAGCTTTCAATTTCACGAATGTGCGCCACATTGGCAGTGTCGATGAATAGTTTCATTATTTTCTCTCCCTTCAGACATCTAAAATGTTTTGATTAATCATAGCATAATGTTACAGGCGTGTATACGTATGTGTCATGTAATACTCAATTTGCCTGATTAGAGTTTATTTGTGAAAATGATAAGTGTCACATAAACTAAAAACCGTCCAATGTAACTTGTAATTTTTCCGCGCTTCTTCGTCAACAACTCCTCGCATACCTTCGGGTACGCGTCGTCGTCGTTTCCTTATATTGCGGCAAATTACTGCGTTACATTGGACGGTTTTCGGCTTATATGACTAAAACCACGTGTGTAATATCGAGTGGAATACACGTTATACAAACAAAAATCATTGACATCTACAAATAAAATAGATATATTATTATAAGTCTATTAATTAAGAGGTGTTTTCTATGGATAATAATATTTTCTGGAGCGCGACAACAGACGAATTAAAGCAAGGCTTCACGTGCACTGGCAATGCCTATGCGTGCCTATTTTGCAACGCAATTTTTGAGCAAGGCGTAGTTTACCCAGTAAACAATGCGCTATACGAAGCAAAAAGAGCCGCTGTCGCTCATGTTGAACATGTTCATACTAACATTTTTGACAATTATCTAAGCTTGGGGCGGGTGTACACAGGTCTTTCCGAGGGGCAGGCAGAAGTGGCAAAGCTTTTTTACAACGGCCATTCCGACAAGGAAATTGCCGCAATAACTGGTGCCGGCAGCATTTCAACAATACGTAACCAGCGTTTTGCCATTCGCGAAAAGTACAAACAGGCAAAAATTTTGGTAGCTCTGACAGAATTAATGGAAGAAAGACCAGCAAAACAAGAAAGCAAACTTGTTGACTTTCACCCTGGTGCAACCTGTGTAGACGAACGTTTTGCTATTACACAAAAGGAAAAAGACGAGGTGTTAGCTAGATATTTTACAAATAATGAGCTTGTTATTAAGAATTTTCCGGCAAAGGAAAAGAAGAAAATTATTATTTTGCAAAAAATAATGGAAAACTTCCTGCCCGGTAAAAATTATTCTGAAAAAGAAGTAAATGAAATACTCAAGCAATTTTACGAAGATTTTGTTACAATAAGGCGGTACCTAATTCAATATGGTTTTATGGATAGGGATAAAACTGGCACAAACTACCGCGTGAATGCCGTGGAGGTCTAGTATGTATATTTATTCAAAATACGCAGTACGTACAATTTCAAAAGAAAATATTCGTCAGGTTATGGGGGTTTACAACTCTAATCAGGATTTTTTTGTCCTAACTGAAGGCAAGCCTGCTACGCTACAAGGCTGTATAGCAAATATAGACGCCGTGCCACCGGGTCTTGACCCGCAAAATAAAATTCATGTTAGTTTTTGGGAGGGCAACATTTGCGTTGCTGTGCTAGATTTTCTTAAGGGATATCCGGAGAGCGAATATTTATATTTTGGCCTATTGCTAGTGCACAAACATTGGCAGGGCAAAGGTGTAGGAATGAATATTATTAAAACAGTGTTAGATGCTGCAAGGTGTGAAGGTATGAATAAGTCGAGAATTGCTGTTTGCGATAAGAATACAGCGGCCATAGGGTTTTGGTCAGGCCTAGGATTTTGTAAAACAGATGAATCTACCGCAATTGTAGGCGACACCACAATGAATGTGATAATTATGGAGGCGTCATGCACACTTTAAGCGCGAAGTTAACATTCTACATACCTTACGCTACATCTTTAAAGGATAAACGACAAGTATGTCGCAGTTTAGTTGAAAAAACGCGGCATAAATTTAATGTGGCTATTGCCGAGGTGGCTACCCAGGATAACCATCAAACCCTGATAATTGGCGTTGCAGTGGTATCAAGCGAATTTTCCCACGCGCAGGAATCATTGGAAAAGATAATACGGTTTATGGAAGCAAACACAGATGCAGAATTAACGAGCGAGGAATGGTAACATGATAACTATCGTAAACCTAAACCCCTGCGTAGACTGGCAGTACAACATCCCCGTTTTTGTGCACGGTGGCACAAACCGTGTACGTCGTACATATCAAGGGGCGGCAAGCAAGGGGATGAATGTAGCTGTCGCGCTAAAAAACCTAGGTATAATACCATCGTGCATAGGTTTTAATTTTGTTGATGGTGGCGAAAAAACAACGGAAAAATTTGATTCGCTGAATATTCCCCATGATTTTGAAACGGTGGAAGGTAACTTGCGGGTTAATATTAAAGTTTTTGAAGAGTCCACAGGGATAATGACCGAGCTTAACCAACCCGGCGATTTTGTTGCTGAAAAATATGTAAAAAATCTTGAGAATAAAGTGGCAAAGCTGTCTGATAAGGATGGGATTTTGGTACTGACAGGGAGCTTGCCTGCTGGGGCGCCCACCACAATTTACGCAACCCTTGCAAAACTATGGACAGGCAAAGTTATTTTAGATGCTGATGGCGACACATTGCGCAACACGATTTTGGCGAATGTTCCTATTTATGCAGCAAAACCTAATCTGTCTGAACTGGAAAATGCTTTTGGCGTTAAACTTTCCAGTAAAAAAGATGTGGTTGAGTTTTGTAGGCGTAAGTTGCAGAATGTTAAATATGTTTGCGTATCCATGGGGGCGGACGGAGCGTTACTTGTTACGCAAGATACAGATTATTTTTGTCCGGCGTTAAAACTTGAAGTAAAAGGCATACAGGGGGCAGGGGACTCCATGGTTGCGGGATTGATATATGGGATGCGTTCAGGCTTGCCACCGCAGGGGTTGCTGTGTTGTGCCATGGCCGCTGCTGCTGCGTCCATAATAAAAGAAGGCACTGAAATGTGCCTTCGTACGGATTTTGATTTATTTAAAAACAATTTTTCTAATAGTTTCAACTGACAAACAATACTCATCTGCAAGATGTTCAATTGACATTTTGCTTACATATTTTTGTCGTATTTCAGCATTTCTTTCAGCAAAAAACGTCCGTGCGCCGGTTTTTTCGCCCCATTTTTGGCGTTGCCTGTCTTTTGGAAAATAAAGCGTTTCGCCACCTGCATATTTTTGAACCTCTTTTAGTAAATCCTTGGGAAGAACGTCAGATGCGTTTTTGTATTTCATGGTTAGTTGGTAGCCAAAAATTCGTCAATTGTTTTGTAGTCGTCAAGCTTTACACCGCTCTCTTTAATTGCTTGCACAAAATGTTGTTCGACTTTTTCGGCCTGCAACGCGAAGCTTGCAAGGTCACATGGGTTGTAGTGGCCTAGAATATCTATATCGGAGATGCCGAATTTTGTGCCCCATTCGTCTACTTCGTTTTGCAACATACAGGCCCAAATGTATGCATTAACATTGTCGCCGGAATCGCACCAATGGTATACCCTGCGCCATGTGTAGCATAGTTCCTGGTACCAGTTTGCCAGTTCAGAAAAGTCCGTCGATTCATTAGGTTCACTTGAGCCGAAAAATTCTTTTGTGTTTTTGATTAAAGTGTAACATAGCCGCTTTTGCGCATCTGGACATGGTTCGGTAACAATGTCGCGGTATAGTTTTACAAAATCTTTCGGCAATTTTTTCATATTAGAAAGTTCCTGTAGCTGGTTTGTTTGTCCATGTTTGAAGTAGCTAAGGTTTGCAAATGCTACGGCGACGGATAGTAAATCGCAAATGTAGCCTGCGTTTTCCCGTACTTTGTAAAGACGTTCCTCAAATAAGGTATCTTGATAAATTTCTATTACGGTGTTAAGCCATTTTTGGGCACGCTTGGCCATGTACGCAGGGTTTTTTAAATTTGCTTGAAGGCGAAATTGCAAGCTGGCGAACCTTTGCTGATCCTCGTCACTTCTGGCCCATAGAATTTTTGAATCGGCAAGGCATGTTGTGTTGTAATGTTTGAGGTCGGCCATGCTTTCGATAATATCCCATGACATTGGGAAAAGGTCGTGTCCAATCCCGTCAATTATAAATGTTTGGTTTAGCCCGTTTGCCCTGTTTGTGTCAGGGATGAAAAAGCCAAAAACATTGGTGTCTGCGTCTTTTTCAAGGGATAGGGTGGTGTGTTCAAGTAGCAGACATACGTCCGCGGGGTATTCTGACTCGATTTTTTTAATAGCCCAGTCGGCAAGCTTTTTGTTTGGTTTGCTCATGGTAAAACCACCTTTTTTTGATTAGTCGAACGTTCGCATACATAGAGTAGCAGAAACCGCAAACCATATTCAATGCCGACTTTGGTTAGAATTATTCTATACCTGGCTGTAGATGCGTTTCAAGTTGTCCAAGCTTACCTTGGTGCCGTACAGGCAATCTTCCATGCCCTCAAACTCGATAATAATATTCCCGGCAAAGCCGGATTTTTTTATTTGGCCGATGATATTGTACATATCTAAATCCCCCTGGCCCATGATACTGCCGCGTAAATATTTGCCGCCCGTAGACCTAAACCACGCACCAGAGCAGTCAAACTGCGTTGCGTCGCCGGGGTCGCGGCTGCGGATGTAAAAATCTTTCATATGAATGGTGGTAGCGAAGGGCAGAAGCCTAGTAACGGCAATTTCTGCACGGTCGTCTACACATTCGTAGTTGCCAACGTCAAGCTGATGACCAAAATTTTTGACGTCGGACATGCCTTTTAAAATTTGGCGTATGCGTTCGCTACCGTTTACGTGGAAGCCGTGGTTTTCTATAAGGATAGTCATGTTGTACCGGGTTGCGTAGTCGCATAGCAGGCGGTAGGTTTCTATTATTAGCGGCAGTTCCAGTTGAAAATTTTCAATTGAATTGGTTTCAATTGGGCGGCGGTAGCCGGCGCAGTCTATGCGCACAAAGGGAAGGTGCAGGCGGCCAGCGGCGTCGATATGGGATTTTACACGGAATATTTCGGCTTGGTATTCATCTGGGGTTAGTTGCAAAAAATCTGCGTTTAGGGAGTAGTTTACGAGTGGCACGTTTACTTCCTTGGATGTTTTTAGCAAGTCATCGATAAGGTTTGGGGTGTTAATTAGGTCGATACCGAATGGCACAAGCTCAATTATTTCAGCTCCGTTTTCTGCCAGCCATTTAACACCGTCGGTTGGGGCCATTTCGCCGGACATGATTTTCCGGGAAATACTGTAGATGCTTACTCCGAATTTTGGCATTTTTGAAATGTTGCCACTAGACCTGTTCCAAAACCTCATTCCGGCGTCTGCGCGACAAATTTTCTGACATGCTGCGTCATCGCCTCCTAGCATATATTCTCCCGAATATGCGTCGTCGGCGATTTCTTGCATCTCAAAAAATTTGCTCGCGCATTCACCGAAAGCAGGTTTTGGAACAGGTCTAATACTTTCGTTGGAATTCTTCATGTTAGCCCTCCTTTTTTAGGGATTTCAATTTGAAACCTTTGTGGCCTTCGGTTTCAAAATTTATAATTACTTCATAACCATCTTCTTTTTTGCGGATTTCCGTTACTTCGCCGCGGCCGTATTTTGCCATGCGTACCTTGTCGCCAACGGTGTAGTTCGTGGATTTTGGCTGGGGTAGGGTGCGTATACCAAAGGTTGATTTAGGCTTGGGGGATTCCGAGTTAAGCCCGGAATTACCTGTGCTTGAGCGGGTTGCGGCACTTTTTACAACTTCCTTGGGTTTGCCAAAGCTGTTTACCGGTGTCATGCGGCGGATATCTACCTCGCTTAGGAAGCGGCTTGGCGCATTGTATACCACATTGTTGTACTGCATTCGCGACATGGCGTGGGACAGATACAAAATCTTTTTTGCGCGGGTGATTCCTACATAACAAAGGCGGCGTTCTTCTTCCATTTGCGCAGCTCCGCCATCTTCTATACTTCGGTAGGACGGGAAAATATTTTCTTCCATGCCAACCATAAAAACTACGTTAAACTCCAATCCTTTTGCAGAATGCAAGGTCATTAGCGTTACTGCGTTTGCAGATTCTTGATAGTTGTCTACGTCGGCTACTAGGGCTACATCTTCCAAAAATTTGCCTAGGGATGTATCGTCAGATTCTTTTTCGAAGGTGGTGGCGGTGGCTACAAGCTCCATTATGCTAGAAACACGCTCTTCACCCTCTGGGGTGCCGTCGTTTAGATGTGTGAAATAGTCCGTATCTTTTAATATTTTCTTGAGTACAGATACTACGGAATTTGATTCTGCATAGTGGGAAATTTCCAGCATCATACCCGCGAAATTTTCAACGGATGTCGCCTTTTTCCCAACACCTGGTGCCTTTGACGCGCTAAGAAGTGCCTGCCCCAAGGTTAAATTATTCTGCACGGCATATTCTTGAACTTTGCTAATTGTCGCTTGGCCAATACCACGCTTTGGCAGGTTTATTATGCGCAAAAGGGCGATATCGTCGGCGGGGTTGTTTATTGCTTTTAGATACGCCAAAATGTCCTTTACTTCCATACGCTCGTAAAAGCGTACGCCGCCGTACATGCGATAGGGGATGCCCTCACGCGCGAAGGAGTCCTCTATCACGCGGGATTGGGCATTGGCGCGGTATAGGACTGCAAAGTCGTTGTAATTGGCGTTTTTGGCTTGGACCTCTTGCTTTATGGTACGCGCCACAAAATCGCTTTCGTCCCGTTCGCGGTTTGCCATGTACACGCGAACGGGGTGCCCTTTTGTGTTTTGGGTCCAGAGTTTTTTTTGCGCGCGGTTTTCGTTGTTGGTTATAACATCGTTTGCGGCATCAAGAATTGTTTGGGTGCTGCGGTAATTTTCCTCCAATTTTATTACTTTTGTGCCTGCGTAATCCGCTTCGAATTGCAAAATATTTCGAATATTTGCGCCTCGCCAACTGTATATGCCCTGGTCGTCGTCGCCAACAACGCATAAGTTGTTTGCATAACCTGCCAAAAGGCTTACAAGCACATACTGGGCGTGGTTTGTGTCCTGGTACTCGTCCACCATTACATACCGGAAACGGTTTTGGTAACGTAGGAGAACCTCCTCGTTTTGTTGCAGAAGTTCCACGGTTTTCATGATTATATCGTCGAAATCTAGAGCGTGCATGTCCGATAGGCGTTTTTGGTACAGGCTGTAAATGTCTGCTATAATGCTGTCGCGGTATTGTCCGGCGGAATGTTTTTCGTAACGCTCGGGGGTGATAAGTTCGTTTTTTTGTGCACTAATTGTATTTTGAACGCTGGCGGGCCTGTAGTACATATCATCAAGTTTTAGTTCTTTGATGCAGTCTTTGATTAGGCGTAAGCTGTCGGCGGCATCATAAATAGAAAAACCTTTGGCAAAACCAAGGACATGCGCTTCCCGCCGCAAAATTCTTGTACACGCGGCGTGGAAAGTGCTTACCCAAACCTGGTCGCCATTTGGGGTAAGGTCGGTTACACGTTCCCGCATTTCTTTTGCGGCTTTGTTTGTGAAGGTGATTGCCAGGATATGGTATGGGTCTATGCCCTGTTCCATTAGATGAGCGATTCGGTAGGTTAGCACGCGGGTTTTGCCGCTGCCTGCGCCTGCAAAAATTAGTAAAGGGCCGTTGGTGTGACGTACGGCTTCTAGTTGGGCTGGGTTTAGCTGGTCGGTCATTTAATCATGTCCTTTTTCATATTAATTGCGTTACAAAGGCGTTCGTAAGATGTGTTAACCACAAGTTCTTCCGGAATGCCAGAGGCTTCTATTAAATCTGTTGCAAACTTAAAATCGCCTACAGATTCATGAAAATGCGCATCGGAAGAAGCTAGGATGTGTACACCGTATTCTTTGCATAGGTTAATCGTTTGAATTATTTCTTCGTTCCCATTATATCGGAACGAACCCGGAATAAGAGAGTGGTTGTTAATTTCTATAATGGTTTTTGTTCTGCTCGCGGCTTTTACCATTGCTTCTATATCAATGGGATAGGTAATATTATTTGGGTGCCCGATTATATGCACGTTAGGGTTTTCCATTGCGCATATAATGGCGTTTGTGTTTGCTTTGTGCCCGGCAGAATGAAGCACACCCCGGTGCATGGATGCTATAACAAAATCCATTTTTTTTAATGCCACTTTGGGAAGGTCAAGCTCACCGTCGTAGCTCATTATATTTGCTTCCGCACCTTTTAAAATTCTTACACCATGTATATAATCCGGCAGGGCTGTTATGTTTAAAAAATGATACAGATGCGCACCACCGGGTATGCCGGGCCCATGGTCGGCAATGCCCATGTGGGTAAGTCCGATAGATGCTGCGTGGGCGGCATTTTCGGTAATGGTGCTGTATGCATGGCCACTGCTTACGGTGTGGCAGTGTAGGTCAAGTATGTATTTCATTTGGCAATGCTCCTTTGTCTTGTCGTTTGTTATAGGTTGTATTATACTCTGTGGGAAGTGATTTCGCAAAGTTAATTCAGCTAGGGCTGGTAACGTCCCGCATTAGGGACAATGAGCGAAGCGAGTGTTTCCCGTCCCGCATTAGGGACAATGAGCGAAGCGAGTGTTTCCCGTCCCGCATTAGGGACAATGAGCGAAGCGA
>Ga0123355_10008505_pt1 | contig 15499 bp, 10 predicted proteins | sample TergutEmb28metaG_3_FD_89872 | JGI IMG/M metagenome (GOLD analysis project Ga0123355, IMG submission 89872) | Embiratermes neotenicus P1 segment gut microbial communities from Petit-Saut dam, French Guiana - Emb289 P1 | ecosystem: Host-associated > Arthropoda: Insects > Digestive system > Gut ... | reverse complement strand
GGCACGGGAACAGTAAATTCGTAAGGGAAAACTAAACCCACCGGAAGCATACAACATTCCCCCCCCCCCACACACACACAAACCACCCCCCCCCCCCCCCCCACACATACACACACACGCACACACACACGCACGCACGCACACACATGCACATGGACACAGCCTACAATACAACAGATTTATAGTTCGGTATATTTTAATCTTGTTTAATGAAACTTCAATTTGGTTTATAGATGAATGTGGATTTAAAATTGACGGTGTGTCTACAAGTGATGTACACTTTGCAAAACTTCGGATGTCCAGCAGTGGCGGAGCTTATACATACGCAGAATTTACCGTGACTGTTATACGTAAGTAACCTTAAATACCACAAGTATAATCCGTAACATTATGCTGGTATAAAACTAGAGAAAACAGAAGTAAAAGGAACGAAACTGGCACAAAGTTCACACAACTTATCTTCAAAATTTAGTAGTTCGGTAGACGAAAACGCGCATGCATCCACGAACACACACACACACACACACACACACACACACACACACACACACAAACACTTTGGTAAGTGCGTGTGTAAGTGTGCTTTTGTAAATACGGGGTGTTAAAATTAAGAGCCAAAACGTGCCGAATGTTACATATTGTAATACTTTCTGCGAAAAATATCCACATGTTAAAAATGTTATCCCATTCAATAACTCAAGAGTGTAATAAGCTATTTGAAATGTTTCAAAGCTTTACACACTTGGGAACAACTAATGAGATGAAATACAAAATATGAAGAGAAGTAAATTCATTAAATACTTCGTACTATTCAAATCCATAGGGTTCTCAGCATAACATCCAGATCACTAAATGTGACAGAATGTGCAAAGAGTCTTACTAATTTTTGCTCCGAGCATAAAAAAGCAACATCTCGATTACGCAAGGCGTGCCAGATTGTTTTAACATCATATTACCTGCTCTTCTATCTGATAAGGCCGCTTAGATTAGATATGATTCATAGGGGAAGGTTTGAGCTAATTTGCAGAAAGTACACGGTTGCAGACAAGAGGTTTATTTGTTACACTTTCGCAACGTAAACATTTCCCTGAAAAATGTGATATAGAAAAAAATATATATAGAATATCGAAAAAATATCGAATTACGGGTTGAGGGATGGACAAAAATAAATTATGAGAACTTGTATTTTTCTAGGATTACTTACGTTTTAGAGTCAGAAGAGACGTAAACAGCCAAAATTACAGTTTTCCGTGTAGGGAAATGTCAATTCATTTCGTGAAGTTTCTTGTAGTTCACCTTAAGTACAATAAATTCCTGAACAACCATAGGGCTCCTTTGTAAAGTTCCATATTCCGTGCATTAATTAGAAGCATAAAATTTATTAAACAGACTAACAAACGCACTTTGGCTTTATGAATGTAATTTATTATTTGGCGACTATCGACATATTCCTTCCACTAATGTGGACATCTTCAGGTTAGTAAGTGCAAGAACACAAATATATTTATAGTGTGTCGGGATCCAGCCACAGTTAAATCATACAATTTTGATTCAAATTCAGTTAAATTTAAAAATAGTGATGAATATAAAGAATTAGACGTTAAAATTTGTCGTCTGGATTGTGGTGCTGTGGAGTGATGTACATAGTAGGTACATGTAGTGGACTGTGATGTACATAGTAGGTATATGTAGTGGACTGTGATCCAGACTGGTGAGTGTTACAATTTAACCAAATTTTAACCAATCTTATATGATTTTTTAAAAATGGAATGATTCCAACGCACTATAAATATGTTGTATTCTCGTTCTCACCACCCCGAAGATGGCCACATGCGTGCCCGAAACGTGCCGGTAGTCGCTATATAATAAATTTACATTTATAAAACCAAAAAGAATTTCTTGGCCTTTTAAACAAGTTTGATACATTAAGGGTTTGTGTTTTTCAGGGAACAATTCTGACCATTGAGGTCAATTATACCTGCCACCAATATTCAGTTAATTGAAAGAAGCAGCGAAAACATGAACCTTCACATTATTTGTAAGAACTGACATAATTTTCGAATAAAAATTTTCAGTATTGTAATTCAAGAAAAAAGCCGTGCCATGTGCACGAAATATTTTTAGAATGTGCGTGGTCTGCATAGCTACTGGAGGCCGGCACTTGGAAATCTGTAACATTAATTGAACTGCAGGGTAAGAACGTAATACCCGTGACAGCTGCCGTTTCGAAGGCAAAGTCTAGCCAGACGCTCTGTATGTATGTGTGTATGTGTGTGTGTGTGTTTGTGTGTATGTGTGTATGTGTGTATGTGTGTATGTGTGTATGTGTGTGTATGTGTGTGTATGTGTGTGTTTATGTGTGTGTGTGTGTGTGTGTGTGTGTGTGTGTGTAAATCAGAAGTTATCGGTTGTTCCGGGGGTTCTAGAACACAGTTTCTGTCTTCAAGGAAAAGAATATGAATTAAAAAAGTCTGAAAAGAGAAGTTTCCTACTAAAGAAAGTAGCAGAACATACGGTGAATCAAGTGGGTGAAGTATTTCGAGAAATACTGGTCGCTCGGAAGGCCTGCTGTGTGGGAAATGAAATGAAGGACGAGACGGTTGGCTTCAAATGTAACTGGTATTTGGTCGTCTTAATTAGGGAATAAATGGGATGGTAAGTACAGTAAATGCCGTAGAAGAAACAACGTATTACCATCCAAATATATATTTGTTTGTAAAATCGGTTTAAAAATCATGTATTATTATTGAAATAAATGGTTGTGAAATGAATATAAAGGTTCTTAGGAAAAAAGTTCTGTTTTCAATTTGAAGAATGAATGAAACCCACTCAAGATCACCTCCAATGACAGCATTGTATTAGTCGTACTGAATTTTCGGCTTCTAGACATTTAATTCTAATTGTCAAATAAATTACTCCCTTGCCAGCAATGGTCTGAATAAACATGACTAGCAAATATTACAGAGTCTCAGTCTACAAGGCATGTAGTTTCAAGGAGAGATGGCTTTCGGGTAACAGTGACTCATTTGTACAACTGCAGTGGGATACATTCAAAAACAAGGGTAACTTTATGTCAATCCGTAGCACACCTAGCCTACTGCTGTGGTTAGATAATTTAGAACAACTGTACTCTCTAGCTGCCACAGTATTAATCAGAACAATCCTGCTACTTTATTTCTTTATTTCCGGCCAGAATTCCTATTTATACACTTAACTTTATATAGTATACATATATATATATATACTACACAAAGTTACAAATTTAAATAGGAATTATTACACACACATATATATATATATGGGTAGTTCAGTCGGTATAGCGACTTACTACAGGCTGGACGGTCCGCGATCTAATCCCGGTGGGGACGAAATTTTCCGCCCGTCCAGACAGGCCCTCGGGCCCACCCAGCCTCTTGTAAAATGGGTACTGGGTCTTTCCCGGGGGTAAAGTGCGGCCGGGGCGTGCTGCTGACCACTCAGCCACTTCAAGTGCCGCGATCATGGAAGAGTAGAGCTCTACCTCTACTCACCCTCTGGGCCACACCTGTAATTGGATCACTTTACCTTATATATATATATATATATATAAACTGCTAAGTATATAAGCCCAGTAGGCGTTTTGTCACCTGGTGATAAAACGGGGCACTTACTGATTATTTTACGAATGCTCAGTCCAAAAGTGTTCACTCTAATTTGTTTTAAAAATTAATATTTTTCTTTCTATCACAAACAAATGGTGTTCTTCCACAGGGTCTATCAGCCGCATACTCACAAGATGAGTTATAAACAAATTAATAATCTCCATAACACATATATGAATTTTGAACTTACACAACGGTCAAGCAATCACCGCAGAGGCCTGGACAGGTCTTGAGGTTTCCGGGAGGTTGAGGCTCCCATATTTAAAGACAATCGGCACGTGAACTTGGTAAGGTTTTCAGCCCTACAAACAGCAGCATTTACCCCCAGGAAATAGTCCTATTACTCGTTTCTGTTAGAGGCTGAGTCGACCCCAAGGCCACAGTTCGGTAGGAAGGATTTTGTCAATGACTACCATCGGAAATCGAACCCGAGACATTTCGAATTGTAGCGCAGTGTCTCTACTAACTGCGATACCGCGTGCCTCATTTTGAACTTATATAGAATATATTAATGTATGTGTAGTGCAAATTTGCCATAGTTCATTATCATTTATTTATTTATTACCTCAGGTTGTATTATCCCTAAACACTACCTACAAATTAACTAAAAAGTGTTTTTAATTTAATTAAATTTCGTTTTATGAGAACATTCAAGGAATTTATCCCATTTGCATCACTAGAAATCATTGTATATAACAACACTAATGACTTATGCTTTCAGCGTTGGACACATTCGATACCGGAGATGAAACTCCAAAGGTATGGGTGGTCGGTAATAGAAACATCCTTAACGGGCCACAGTCTCAATACATAAAGTACTGTGAGGTTTGGAATCCCCAAAAGAAGATGGTCCATCGTGACTCTGTTTGCAGATACACACAGGAAATCGTCACTGATGATAATGAAGGAAGCTGGACATTTAATTTTGGAATTGATGGAAAGTTACTGGAGGACAAAACTCTTCAGGAAATCAAAGTTGAAAAAAGTAAGGGCACAAGTTTATTATAAATAATACAGATTTCGTATAGTAAATCGTACTATAAAAGTGTAGCAAATACATGATAATAAAAATCTTCATGAAAGGAAAATAAGATAATTAGAAATGAATTTCTCGTGATGTCACACAAACAATTTCGTACCCACTGTTAATTCGAATTTCTTCCCTACGTTCTTTAACATTTATAGTGTATTTGTTTCGATCGAAGTCAAAAATGAAATTTTATAATACAAAAAATAAATCCTCTTTAGCTAATTTAAAAATTAGAAGTGATCAAACGGGTTCTTGCATTTTATAAACAATTGACTTTCCTGTCAAGAGGCACATTATCTCTGGGGTCGACGTTTGGAAGGTATGGTTCAGGTTCTGTAGATTGTACAGGCACTGTTGCCAGACTTCTGACTTTATCGAAATTAGTACGTTTCTGCAAATATTTTATGAGTGCTAAGGCACTTTTTAGGGGCATCTACAAATTTTCCTTTAATTTTTTCTTCTAGATAAGCACTTAGCGATATCCGCTAATGTGTGTCTTTAGAGTACTGAAGTGAGTTTGCCGTAATATATATATATATATATGTATATATAAGTGAATTAAATTCACACGCAGTAACACTCGTATAATATAAGTGTTGCGTAGCAAATCGTATCAAAACTTCTCTACGATCTGCGTAACAGTTCAATGAATCAGACGGAACGAAATGCTAGGGTATTCTAAAACATTTTCGGTAGGTGTATCTCACCACGTTTCATCCAAATTGATATAATTTAGGTACTGTTATAGATAGGCTCCCTCTTTGAGATAATTTTTATGAAACACTTAGACCGCAATGAGTTTTAAGTAACTTTTACGTCATGTGTGTGTGCAGGAGACTTGCAAACGACTGTCAGCGATTCAGAGAGGGTTCCAAATGGAACGAGTCTGCTTTGTAAATTAAATCTAGGAATGGTGAGAGATTGCAGTTTTACGCGACCTGACGGCAAAGTGATTCTTCTGAGAGAAGGCATAGGGAATGCCAACTACAGTTATTTCGGTGACGGCTTCACGAAAGGTGAATGCGGTCTGACGATTCACAAAGTGCAAGAAGAGGACAAGGGATTGTGGAAATGCACAGTATATGACTTGTCAACACAAGAACAAAGGTCTGGCTTTATGAATGTGTCAACAGATGGTAAGTTCTGTTTCCTTCTAACAATGGTTGTTGTGAAAATGTAAGACTTTGAGATGTACGCCTTGTAGAGTGGTAAACATTTGCCGACGTTTCGGAGAAGCGTATTACCTTCATCTTACGGGTCAAGCAGTCGAATCTCCTTGAACTGCTCTACCCTGAAGAAGAATAAGGTACGATCGTCTGAAAAATTGGTAACCATTTACCAGTAACCAGAATATTTCAATGATCATCAGCACTGTTGTGAGAGCTTCGAATATGGCATAAGTTTACTGTTTGCCCGTCACAAAGTGGAGACTGCTAGACAGCAATTGCTACATTTTTAGCAAAATTGTTTTGAAAATCTTTCAAAATTTATGCAAAATTCCTGTCAATTCTTGGGTACCTGTAAGTAAGTAGTGAATACTACACAATCAAAGCTTCATAATGTACAGTCACATTTTAAGAGCGTTGGAAATGGAAGAATTCCGAGAATTAGTAGTGCATAGACATTTTTATTCAGGATATTTAAGAATTAAAATCCCCATTCACAAACCTCGGCAAGTTGCCGTTGCGCGGAGGGATTAAATTTCTGCCTCAGAGGGTTACGGGAAGAAAATACATGATAGACTTAGTCGTATGTGAAAATAACTTAAAGTATATGTGTGATCTGAGGAACTCACAGCGATTTAACTGAGAATTCACGTCTTCTGCGATGTGACGTTGTGTGGTTAATTGCTCCCGACGTTTCGAAATACCATATTGCAGAACTCCTTCCCCTTTAAGGTAAAGAAATGCGATGTTTAGAAACGCCGGAAACCTTTCATTTAAACACGCAGCGTCACAGCTCAGGATGCCGAAACAGCTTCAGACCTTATACTAGTAGCAATAGAGGCTAAAGTTACAGACTGGGTGCAACTGAGTCAGAATGTGTAAAATCTGATTTTAAAAAGCGTAGTTCTCTTTGACTGCTGCCTAACTACCAACGTTTAAATTGACAACCACGAAATGTGTCCCGGTCTGTAAAACGTCCACCCAAACCCCCGCTCACCGGTAAAGCGACGTAAGTATGAAACTAATAATACTTAGAGCTCAATAATCCGCCTTAATTTGGGGCGATTACGTTTTTACCAGTTGCCTGATACGTGCAGTCCAGCACTGTATTTTCAGTGTCCCTTCTATTGATCTTGTTCTAATTACGGAATGTTGTTCGCCAAATTGTCGAATAATTTAATTTGTTGCAAGATATCTGATGTTGACTGCCCAAAAGCGTTAATTACTTTTGATACTCCTCATCTACGCTATCCACAGCTCTTATATTTCTGGCGGGTGAAGTGAAAAAAACACAGGGTCAAAAAACCCCCACTCGGTGGGTAGGAAATTTTCGAATGGTGTGGGAATTTCCTAGGGTTTTCGTGGGCAATGCAGTAATGTGATTGTTACACGAACATTTTGCGATCACTTTAATTCAATCTATTTCAAGTATTTATGGAAGCGAAAACAATAGTAATTGAGACCCAGGAACCTCGCAGTTGTTGCGGGCTATAAATTGGAACAAGAAACTTTACCGTTGTAATGTTCAAATCAAAATTATTTATACTAGGCCTAACACGCAACAAGGTCCGATTTATAGAGCCTGTGTTTTGGAGGCTAAATGATAACGTGTTGATGTACCCAATCTTTTCTTTTGTATAACTTCATTCCTTGTGTTGATAATGCAATTTTTTGGTAGTTATAATTTTATTCTTTGATGAGTGTGTAAAAAATGTGGAAGAGGTAATTAGAACAAAACGGCCAGGCCTTTCAAGAAAAATGGGAAAAACGTTATGTTGTACCGTGACACATCGTATAATAACTTGCCTCCTTTGCTAAGAGGGAGTCAGTTCTTTGAAGAGCACAGCTTGTGCCGTCATTACGAAACTTTACTGTGGCAATCTTGAAGGGAAGACATTTAAATTTGATATTCAAGAGCAGCATAATACACAGTGTTTATTTTTGCTACTAAATGAAGAGAAGCAGCACGTCGCGTAACTTTGCTGTTCCACAAATTACTTCAAAGGAATTACAAGCATGTACGGATGGTAAAAGCGTGAAGGAATTCATAATGAATACAGCAGAAGTACTTAGTTCTGAAAAAACAAAAGATTTTTAAAGCGAGTACTCTTTCTGCCAGTACAGTAGTTGATCGTGTAAAAGATCGACAAGGTACCTACAGTGTAAGCTTCAATAAAATTATGAAATTTTGTGGCATATTCAACTGCAATTGATGACATTACAGATGTTACAGGTATTGATATGATAAAGTTTGTTCTTATTCGTAGAGTAAATGAGGATTTTCATCTGGAAAAATTTTAGAACTAGTTTTTGCAAAAGGAAGAACATCTATTGATTAGATTATTTCCTAAAATGGTTTCTCTTTTTTAGCAAATTAGGACAAACTTTGTTTTTATATGTGGGATCTCCTATTATGATTTGCAAAATTGTTGTATTAAAAGAAATTCGAGCGAAGGATTTTATTCTTCATTCTCCAATCCATTCCTCGCCAAGAAGCAGTGTTTGCAAAACAGTTTGAACCGTAAATTACGTAATAGACACTGTTATTAAAAATGTGTAATTTCTTTACGTAAGTGTGCTTAACAATCATGCATTAGAAACATTATTGGGAGAACGATTAGTTGAATACTCTGAAATAATTTACCACACTAAAATCTGATGATTAAGTAGCGGAATTATTTGAAACTGAGTGGGATTAGACTGATAAAGGGAAAATTTAACACAAGAAAAGAAGTGGAAATCGGAAAGTGATAAAGTGGTCTGGCTTTGTGTGCATGTGGCAGGCCATGTAATGCCCTTTACGAAGAGCTACGTGGCAGAAATAAGCCAATTAAAAGCATTATGTTATAAAAAAAGGTTTTAAAATTAAGCTTCAGCGGAAGCTCCATTTTAAACCATTGATGGGAAGCTAATTAAATCAATCTTAACTTCCCGAATTTTTTTTTGCCGTATCATAGAAAAGAAAATTAATTTATTGTAACATGTTATCAGTTCCAGACCTGGAGGTTGACATCCATGGAGAAAATGTGGTTGCGACATATCCTTCGGTATTATCTTTATCATGCAGCGCTCAAGCAGTATTGAATTACTGCTGGTTCCGGAATCCCTCTGGTTTGCCCTTGTTTTTCAGCACGGACATCGTTTATTCAGATGGTTTCCGGCCGCGATATGTGTACAAAGACACACTGTCACAGGGAGTCTGCACTATCACACTGCTATACACCACAATTGAGGACTCAGGAGAGTGGACATGTAATATGGGAGTCCCAGGACGTTCTGATGAAGATTATCCTGTACTCATCAAAGTAGGAATTTCAGGTAGAATTGAAAAGTTTTTGTACCATGGATAAAGCGAAGTGTGCAAAGGGACATATTTTTCACGAAAGAGATTTTTTTCCCTTCTTATTTTCTTTCCTTCCCCCACCCCCCTCCTCGAAGCGGAAACGTCACTATGCTCAGTCTCTATATTGCGACATTTTGGCGACAACATAAAATGAAAATACAGGCCTAAAGAAAAGTTCCGTTTGATCATGGTCTCATTATTGAAAATAGGATATTTAAGCAAATGCTTTTTGTTTCCTTACTAATAAACAGAAATTTCAATTATGTGAAAGCTTCATTTTGACAGTCAATAATGGGGCTAATTTTTGTAGCGCACAAAAGCCTGTTTTTTTAGTCTCTCCATTTTTTCTATGCTTACAAACGAATATTTTCAAATGCTTAATATACATTTAACGTAAATATTAAAAACTTAATAATACCGTGTGGTTCAAAACGGAGGAAGAGTGCTGCATGTAACATGCTATGACACAACAGGCATGCACTTTTACGGAATGTAACAATTTGTAAAGTTAAGAATATATCAAAGTTTCAGTAAAAGGAAATAAGTGTCTTAAATACATTTCAAGGGGAAAAGAACAATAGTATCGAATTTTTAGACGCTTTCAAAAAGTTGCGAAAAGCGACTATTAGCTTAATTTTGACTGTCCGATTCGACTCTCGGACATTCTGTAGGTTCTTATGAAACAACTCGGCTGCCACTGGACGCAATTTCGTGACAAATTTACTTATGGAATTTAAGTTCAATATATCGAGGAAATTCAAGACTGGTTAATAAAACTGGGCACTATATCAGACACATAATTTGAAGACTTCTGCAAATTTATTATAAGAATTGTCGGATTCCTTCTGAAATGTAACAATTTTCAGAGAAAAGTTGTAGAAAATTAAAACGCGTTTTTCATATGAAAAGCCTTTTTCCTGAAAATCAAACATTTTTAGATAATTACGAAAAGTGAGGCACAGCCAGACAGATCATAGATAATCGAATATAATATGGGGCAAAAAAAAGAGTTGATTTGCATGCCGGGTAATTAAGAAAAATTCCACAGCCTAGGAATATATAATATAGTATTCATTGCTTTTGGCTGAATGAAATTTTGATATTCCGATGTCTTTTTCATGAAGGTCAATACAGGCAAGTACACAAGCAGTCATAATATTCAACACACATTGCTTTATACTTCATTATAATTACGTAATAATATGACGCCACACACCGGAGGCAGATATTTGTTGTAATGTGACCTAATAATTATTGAACGTAAATTTCGTCCAGTGACGTCACTTTCCCCTGAGTTTGTTGGTTTTCATTATCATTTATTCTACATAATCAAAGAAAATATAAAAGTGTCGTCACAATATTTAATATTTAGGTGATATAATTATACAAAATCTGGTACAATTTAATATTTAGTTCTTAAATCTAGGAATATAAAATGTTATTTGTAATTAAGTCATGAATTTTCTTACAAGTTTTGCAGGAATTATTGTTGGTAAGTAAAAAATTACAATACATTCCATTTACGAAAAGTACGAAAGCAGATATAATTCCTTTAAAGAAATAAAAAAATCCCATAATCACAGTACTGACATTCCCTACTAAAGCACAAGTTGCGAACAACAGAAGTGTGACCCCAGTGACAGAACTCTATGACAATTTGAGAACAGTCCAGACTGAGAAGTTCACGGTCCCATAGCCTTGCTTTATATTTATCGTTCCAGTCTTCTTAAGTATTACAACAATGGACTAAATTTGAACAACTAGTTTGTAGGGTAAATTTAATATTTTGTTTACGCATTCTTCATCGGTGATCGGTGATTGTCGTCGCGGTCACGAAGCCCACTCTATCATTCACCCCCCACGTCCAATACTTTTACCCTACAAAAACCTGCGCCAACTGGTGGCGGCTTAGCGCTACACTTTTCCCTTCTTTACTTTTAGATTTGTGGGCTGAAGTTATTTAATTCTGTTTGCTGCTCTCCTAGTAACGCGAAGTCCAATAAGGAGCGAGTGTTACAAAGAAAATGCCATAATCAATAACATCTATAAGTGTATAAATTCGATAAAGGGTTAAAAGTTTCTCCACCTTCATAACGGATGAGAAATTTGTATATTGGCAACCATGTGGCCAATAGAAAGGACGTTATTTTACGTACCCAGTATATCACAGGGCATCAGTAGGCAATCTGCTATGCTCATGGTTAGTTCATATTTAACATTGCTTTCCTTTTCTGTCATTAAACTTAGTTATTGCAATATTACTGTAAAAGAGTGCGCACAAACAGTAAATAAATTGCACCGCGCTTGGCACATGTCAGTTAGGAAATGTATTTCAGAGTCCTATACATTCCACTGCTTTACAGTGAGCTGGTACCCAATAAAAAGTATTAAAGTATTTACGAAATTTAAATTTAATGTTAGGTTCGAATTAAAAGAAATATCACTTGATTTAGTACGAACAAATTGCCAAGCACAAAAAAATCTGAGGCGAAGAGACTATTCATTTCATACATTGCTAACACTGCCTACTGTTTAGAGATAAAAAAAAATAGCTTCCTGTCCATATGTATCTTGCCTTTGCGTCAGCACATACTCAGAGGAACAGAATTGGAAATCATCATTTAAAATGTGTTACAAAATACAATAACGAACATATATAATTATAGTCAACGCACAGACTCGTTGGTGAAGTGCAAACCAAATGACGCTTAAGGGAAAACAAGGCGACGTAAGGATTTAAAGCGTATGGATTTCCCCCTGTGAAACCGCAGTAGATATAGGGCATTTTCTCCAGTTTCTTTCCGTTTTGTTTCTTGTATACATGGATTAATACAATTTAATATCTCTCTAAACAAGTAAAAAATTGAAAACTATATAATAACTATGTGTTTCGAATTTATGGGGACATTCTCAAGTATAATAAAACATATCAACTGCTTTACAGTGAGCTGGTACCCAATAAAAAGTATGAAAGTATTTACGAAATTTAAATTTAATGTTAGGTTCGAATTAAAAGAAATAAAAGAAATATCAACTGCAGTCTTTGTAAAGACAATTTGAATGAAACTTTAGCTGCACGAAGTTGCGATCAGATAGGAAACATACGTGTAAAGAAACATTAAGGCCCTTTCAGACACTTTAATTTTAGATTCTTCTCAGACGTTCGTAACATTTAATCCATGGAGACACACTGTTATTTAGAATGGTGTGTGATCAATTATACAACGTATATCACAGGATGTTATTGCTGTTATATTTCCTTACTTACTCCGTGGAGCAGAGAGCTTCTTGAGAAACTAACCGGTTCTCAGCCAGTCAAGAAATTCTCCGCATTATAGGGAACCCGAAGGTTCATTACCTCATTCAAAAGTGCCCGCCACCTGTTCCTATCCTGAGTCAGCTCGATCCCGTGCATACCCCACATCCTACTTCCTGAAGATCAATCTTAATATTATCCTCCCATCTACGCCTTGGTCTCCCAAGTGGTCTCTTTACCTCAGGTTTCCCCATCAAAATCCTGTATACGCCTCTTCTCTCCCCATTACATGCCACATGCCCCATCCATTTCATTCTTCTCGATTTTATCACCCGAACAATATTGGATGAAGAGTACAGATCATTCAGCTCCTCATTAAGTAGTCTCTTCCACTCCCTTGTTACCTCGTCCCTCCTAGGTCCAAATATTCTCCTCAGCACCCTATTCTCAAACACCTTCATCCCGCGTTCCTCCTTCAATGTCAGCGACCAAGTTTCAAACCCATACAAAAACAAAACAGTCAGAATTATAGTTCTGTATATCTTAATCTTTAAATTTGTGGATTGCAAACTGGAAAACAAAAGATTCTGCACCGAATGATAGTAAGCATTCCCTCACTTCAATGTATTCTTAATTTCTTCCTGAATAGAATTTTGATTAGTTAAAGTTTTTCCCAAATATTTGAACTCTTCCACGCTTTCCAAGGTTCTATTATCAGTCTTCATATTGTGACGTTGTTCTGCATTCTGATCTCGAGACATGATGATGTACTTAGTTTTATCAGCATTTACTTCTACTCCAGTCTCCTTACTGGCCACTATCAAAGCTTCAGCGTTTTCCTTTATAGTATGTACGCTTCCTCCCAACATATTAATATCATCAGCATAAACCGGAAGCTGATGTGCATCATTTAATTTCAAGCCATCTTGGTTTACCTGAACCCGCCTAATAGCGTACTCTAAAGCAAAGTTGAAGAGCAATGGCTTTAGAGCATCTCCATTTTTTTAACCATTCCTAATAGGAATCAGACCAGACAAATTCTCGCCTACTCGGCCTCTGCTATACGTTTCACCCAGACACATTTTTATTAGCCTTACCACTTCCATAGGGATATCAAATTCAATAAGAATATTATACAAGACCTTCCTCCTAACTGAATTATAAGCTTTGCTGAAGTCTACAAAGAACTGACGCAATGCTTCATTTTCCCCCATTTTTCCTCAAGTATTTGACGAATGCAGAATATATTATCAGTAGTTGACCTGTTGCGTTGAAATACACATTGATGATCCCCAATAATTTCCTCTGCATATGGAGTTAATCTTGAGAGCAGGATGTTGGATAAAACTTTGTACATTATATTGTAAAAGTGATATGCCCCTGTAATTACGACAATCTGATTCAGTGCCCTTTATCTACATTGTTTTGAATTGGATCCCGTACCGAATGCATTTTAGCCTGCCTCCTTTGATCTAAAAAATCTAATCTTTCTTCATCAAACTATGGTTTATGCTGCTTCAATTCGTGCAGGCCTAGACTCTGTTTAGCTGAGGTTTCGATATTCTCTTTAATGTTCTCCCAAGCCCTATTTATGTCCTCGTCATCACTGAAGTTCCCCAAAGCTGTAAACCTGTTTGTAAACTCAATCTGATACGGTTTCTTAAACGTCATCTCATTTCGTTTCCTGAGATTAAATTTTTCCTCATCTAAATTCTGTGCAGCTTGTTAATTTACTGTCAATCTTTCCTTAAATTTTGCAACCACTAGATAGTGATCGGTATCACAGTCAGCTCCCTTGAAACTTCTTACATTTAGTATACTCGAAAGCCATCTCCTTTCTATCAATATCTGATTACTCTGCTTATGAGTCTTCCCATCAGGAGAGGCCCAGTCTTTTACTTATGAATGTCTCGGTGCGGGAATATCTTGCTCTTAACATCTAGATTTTTTGATGTGGCAAAATTTAATATTTTGACACCATTATCATTACGATCCTGATGCAAAATCTCATTCCCAGTTGTCGGTTTGAAAATATTCTCTCTCCCCACTTTTGCATTAAAATCTCGTAATAAAATTTTTATGTGGTACTTAGGAAAATGATCAAACCCCGCTTATTTCCTCATAAAAAGAACTATGTTTTGAATCATCACTTTTCTCCTCACTTGGTGCATGCACATGCAGAACAGTGATATTACGCCAGCGGCCTCTCAGAAAAATAAATGACACACTGTCTTAACTGCTGATAATATCCTCTGGTGTACATAAAATCCTTTTCCCAATTGATGATTTTCGTTTCCTTCTCCATAGAAAAATTATAATCACCTGTTCTTACCGTGCCCCCTTTGTCCCACCTAACCCCCTGCACACCCACTAAATCTAATTTATATCGTTTTAATTCCCTGGCTGCTGCTGTGAGTGAGCCTGCCCTCTACAGGTTCCTAATATTCCAAGTACCAAATCTCATGTCCCATTATCAGTCCAGATCCAAGGCTCGATATTGCTGTTATAGAAAGGTACATTTAACATTCTGCTCAGCGAAGAAAGATGTGGAACATAAGAACGTGTTTAAAAGACACACTGCAACATATATTGCAAACGTCTGATTCAGAATTTATATCTCGCGTTTACAGAAACTGACGTGGTAAGTCTGGAAAAGGAAGTGGTTGTCTCTGAAGATTCTGTACTGCTGAAATGTTATTCAATTCCTCTGGAAGTCCCCCTAGACTACTGCCGCTTCATTCGTCCAGATGGCAAAGGATTCAATATTTTCCCACAGGACAAGTAAGTGGTATTAGCAGGCAGGGAATCATCCACTGCAGGCGTAGAACATTTTGTGGTGATCAGGTTTTCTAAGTTTAAGTAACACTAAAAATAGAGATTTCAAATGACAAATTGCAAAATTTCTGAATCATTAATCTTCATTGCATCAAAATAGTTGTTGCTCCTCCAGTTGACCTTTGAAAAGAGTCTGAAATTTGTTTCAATACTAGGGCCATAAGCTTTATTTAAAATACACGAATTCATGTGAGATTTTATGTCATTACACTGAATAGCACTGATACT
>Ga0123355_10008504_pt1 | contig 15502 bp, 10 predicted proteins | sample TergutEmb28metaG_3_FD_89872 | JGI IMG/M metagenome (GOLD analysis project Ga0123355, IMG submission 89872) | Embiratermes neotenicus P1 segment gut microbial communities from Petit-Saut dam, French Guiana - Emb289 P1 | ecosystem: Host-associated > Arthropoda: Insects > Digestive system > Gut ... | reverse complement strand
CCCTGGGGGGCTTTTTGTCCACCACAGCCCTCTCCCCCCCCCCCGCGGGGAGGGGGGGAATTCCCCCCCCCCCCCCCCCCCCCCGGTGCCTTCGTGATTTGGGCCTTGATTAAGTTCAGGGACAACTTTGCCTTTGCATTGAGAGCAGTCCGAACTAACCAGACTCTGCCTGCCTCTTAATCGTTAGCAGGAACGGACGTGGTGGGTGACGAGCAGCTTGTCCGTGTCATTGTTAACTACTTGTTTGCTGTTATAAGTTCAGTTCACGGAATTGTTGTTTGTCTCCCGCAATCTGAGGCCATTTTGTCTGCTTGGTGTTTAACGATGTTTCAGGGAAACCTGCTGCTTTCTTCATAGGGTAGACAGTCTAACCCGATTATGGGGGCGGCGTTTCGTTTCAAAGTATATAAATGCCTACCAGACTGCACGGCGTCACATACCGGAAGACAGTTACTTTTATTTATTTGTGGTGTGCTTGAAAACGCTGAGCGTCATTCACAGTGTACAGTCGAATGGTTGAATCTGAAAGAAACCAAAAGTTTTTGATCCGAACCGGTATAACCTGCTCCATTGTCTCTACATGCGTATATTTGTAATGCTTACTGAATGCTGAAACAGACCTTATTTTAGACATCCCTTTGCTATACGTAATATATAAACCATCAATCACTACACACTGTATAATCTTTTTCTTGTACTTCAAACACACAACATGTTTCCGTTGCAAAAGGCTATCATCGATAACAAAAATGATAAAAGAAAATTGTGTATTTAAACATGTAATTTGTATTAAGAACGAGCTGTCAACACTCTACAAGCTCATATAAAGGTTAAGTTTCTATGAAGTCGTACAATTCTAAATGCAGTTTGTCCTAAATGTGTGCACCTCACGTTCAAAATGTGTAATTTATTACTTTTAAAATTAAAAGTTAAAAAATACACACCTTGTGCAAGCCATGCGTTTTTAATTTTTAATTCCCCGTTAATGGGCGTAAACATATTTGCTTTTTCTTGGTGATGTTGAGTACTTATAGGCCGTTATTTTGTGGTTCTTCGATTTATACAGACGGTCCATCAACTCTTGTGCTATATGGATATTTTCCGGTTTTCTAATAATGGGTATCTTTTGGTGAATGATACATACGTACCAACGTACATGTTGGAGTGCATCTGCACGTTACACCAGTTAGCCGGGTACAGATGGCATCACGTCCCAGCAGATGGCACATACAGTCAGCTATATGACAATCCATGGATGTGTGAAGCAAATAAACAGGCCTACAGGCCTACTACTTCTCTCACCAGATGGCAGATGAATACGCATGTACTAGTGCCGCTGTCGACAGTCGGGCTAGCGGTTGAATGGCAGTGCGAAAGTTCAAACTATACACGGAACCAACGCCACGTGGCGCCACTAGAGGCGCGAATATCGTTGCTTGTATTCGACGAGGTTCGTATCGGCTGTGATTACTAATACGAGATGGCAGAGAAAGGCTAATTTTTATTCAAGTTGTATCACAGAATGGTTAACAAGTACGGTGGTGCAGCAATGTGGCTGACGCTAGACGGAGGAAGCAGCGCCGAGCGGCAGGTTTCCTGTCCGCTGTGACCTAGATGATCTGTGGCTATGACAGCATATGAGGCGGTTCTGTACGAAAGGTATGTAACACATCAGACCGGTCACTCTATGGTGGATGATCTGTGCACTCTAGTACCCTTGAGCTGTCCTGTTTGATGTGATGAGCCTTATGTAGAGGCTGGAGGACCAACAATGGACAGTGTTTTTTAACTGGGTGAAGGCACACGTCGGAATACAAGGAAATGAAATGGCAGACAATCGGCCAAGAAGGCGGCAACGGATAACATAGGAGAAATAGTGTATGATAAAATACCAAGAGAGACTATAATTACAGAAGGGAATGAGAACGAGGTAACAAAATGGCAGGAGCAGTGGACAAGCTCTACAAAAGGAGCAGTAAGTAAATTATTCTTCCCATACATAAAAGACAGAATGAAGACCATGATACCCATCTCAGTGGAATGTACGGCTTTGGTAACGGGCCACGGTTTAACCAGATCATACCACCACAGAGTCAAGATTATCCCCAATTCAACATGCCCTTGTGGACTAAAAGAAGAACAGACAATTAACCACATAATTTTGAACTGCACACAACTAGAAAATGAGAGAAGGATCCTATGAAATACCATAGTCCGAACAGGTGACACCTGGCCCTCTCCGTTTGAAGAACAACTCACAAAAAACCACATCAAGATGCTCATGAAGTTTGTAAGATCAATAGATTTTAGCACATTATAAGCCATTTATTGAATATATACATACTGTACCTCAGTTAGTTTATTTAGCTAATAACTTAATTAGTTAATAATGCAGTAGATAGAAGATCAAAAAGCAGTAGGTGTACTAGGTTTGAAAACTGAAAGTAAACCTGCCGTAACTATATAAAATAGAAGAAACTGTACATAAGTGGTAAATATATGAAACCATATTGTGAATATTTAACTCTAAAGCATGTAATATTACTACGTAATGAAGCATGCTGAATGTCAATAAATAAATAATAATTTCCTTGTGTGAGGTTTACTTGGGGTGTGAAACAGTTTGAGGGATGAAGGTCCCTCCGTTAGTGGGCAGGTGAATGTAACACTGACAATATGTTACGTGTTTGTTGGAGTGTGCAGAGTAGGTCATAGGATGTGAATATTATTCATATTCTGGGAGTTAGGCATGTTCAAATGATTGCAACTAAATGCACATAGTTGAAACTGTATGAATATATCTTGTAATGAATTAATGGGAAGGGCATGATAGTGGCATTACTGTTGGAGACAGTTACCACTTTCTGTGACTGTTCAGTGTTTGTGTTCAACTTGCAAGATTCTATTTATATCACCTAATATAGAGACTGAAAAATTATGGAGCGGAGTCCCTCATGAGGAACTAAGAGTTGCACAACAAATTTTTATAATTTATGAAATCTGAAGATAAAATACACATAAATAAGGAAGGTAACCTGATTTAATGTAATAAGCAGTATGACTAAATATAATAATTAATTAACATATTGATGTGAATATAAGTGATATATCTTCCTTTAATTGCAGGGCAAATATAAGTGGCATATGTGCTGGTTTGTAAGACAGTATATTGGTACTCCTCTTTTACATAAAAAATTGAGAATCAAGATTTTGCAATGGCATTTATAGGAGCTGAAGACAAGGAACTACAACAGATGCAGCATCAACTGAATGGTTGTGGTCAGCCACAATGCTACAGGCTACTGCTAGCCACATTTCTGGATTTAAGGTTTGTAATACAATTTATATATGCACCCACAATAGAGAAAATTAATGGAGGTGAGGGGTTAAAGTCAAGATTTGATCCTTAAAACAATGACAGTTTGCTATATTTGCCATTTTTCCATTCCACTTATGCATAAGCAGACTGCGGATGCAATACTTGGCTGTACAGCATGAATTTCTGTCAATAAATACATAAATGAGTTACATAACCTGTCCTAAACCTAACCCAACCTAGTGAAACCGAGACCAAAATCATCTAAATGTCCAGAATGACCAACTATGTCCAGTAGTGATGAATAGTGTCAAGAGTGTCCAGTTGTGTCCAAAATGATCAAAAGTGACGAAAAGATAAAAATTGCCAATAATGTTGAATAGTGACAAATAGTGACCAGTATGTCCGAGACAGTGAAAAGTGGCAAAAATTGCCATAGTGATGAATATTGACCAATAGCTATGAAAAATACCTGAAATTACTGAAGTGGCTGAAATGTCAAAACCGATAAAATCTTAAGAAGTAAGTGTCATTGCTGTACTGGGTGTTTGTATAGCATGGCTGTAATTGTTATAGCACAGACGTTTTCTGTATGACTGCTACAGTATACTTTATAGTGTTCTGTGTGTGTGTGTGTGTGTGTGTGTGTTTTTTTTTTTTAAAAAAAGGGAAAGCTGCCAGAAGAGAAGAGAACACTAGCGTTAACACAGATAGGCAACTCTCTGCAGTCATTATGAACCTTGCCCCATAGAAAGGAATATTTATCTCACCACTGTCCTGGAAGATGCAAGTGCAAGTAAGTTTTTTGTACCTTAAAAGTGCTGCACACTGTGAGGCACAGACTGCATTGTGTTATTGCAGTTGATAATGCACTGCAGTGAGTAATAGAGTGTAGTGTTGGGCAGATCATGTCAAAGTTACAAGATTAGGAAGGGAGAGATTGCTGGGACATGTAGAGTGCATGTTAGTTTTCATAAATTTAGGGCTTTGTAGCTCAGAGAAACTGAATGCTGAGAAAGTAGTACACAGACCACTGTTCACAGCTCAATTGAAGATACTAGTTGAAGGTTGACAGACAGAGGGAAAATTTAACATTATCTGGCATAAGATGTGTGTGATGTAGCTGATGGGATTGATCTGGCTCTGGATGACTGAAAACCCAGAGTTACTTCTCGTTGTAACGTACTTGTTGTGCGACTGCTGGCTATACAAGAAGGTAGTGCTGTGGGCCCGATGACCATGGAATCATCGATTAATTTCTGGCAGGGAAAATTTTTCTGTCTTCTTCAAAGTTTTTAGACAACCTCCAGTGTGATCCCAGCCCTGCCATCCATTCAGTCTGTACTCAGTGTGAGCAGCTGGGCCAGGAAGCATTCCACTTACCTCTGTGTAGTGCTAGAGTTAAGATCATGTGGAACTGTATGTGCTGTACCTCCACAACCCCCATACTCTCACTGTGTGGTGCTTGATGAAACATGGAGACAACTTTACCTTATATGGAGTGTGTTCATGTTAATGATGTGTTCGCTCACAGCACAAACTGTTGTGCAAAAAAGAGGAGGTGGATTGCCATTCTAAATAATTTACGTGTTCAAATGCAACAGTGACATAATGCTGTTCCAAGTGATGAAGAATGGCCATTTGGTCGTAATCTCTTGACACAGTCATTTGGGACCCCAGTAACTTGAGATTGAAGAAGAAGATGAGGGATAGTCACTGTCTTCTCACCTGTAGCGCAGTGTAGTGTGGTAGACAAACACCATTACAGATATCCCTTCTGCCACTATCTTCTGCACTGATGGAAACACATGTTTCTGTGAAAGTTAGGTGTTTGTCTGCAAGACTGCACGGCATCACATGCAAACAGTGATGAAGAAGAGAACATCACATCTCACAAGATGCAGGAGGATCCCCTTGCTGATAACATGCCTTTCACAAGGGACTCTAATAGAGGTGTGTTGCATGTTATTTGCTGTATGCTGTTGTGTGTTGAGTGTGGAAAGCATTCAGTTAGAGAGGCCAATGTAGATCATCATAAATTGCCTAGTGTAGTATCTGATACAAATGTGTGAGCATTGTGTCTGGTTAGTAAGTGTGAGACGGGTTGCAGCATGCATATATGATGCTTATTTCAAGACATGCAGGTGTGTAGCAAGTCCTGCTGAGCCAACAAAGCAAAAGAATTTCGCCTAGATTATCATGTTCTCGGAATGCCTTGCCTTTTGCCTGGTGCAACAGCATAACTGGCCGCTCTGTGATAGGTGGATGAGTGAAGCATGTCACAGCAATGGGGTGAGCGACTACCAGTTTAGTGCCTGTGGGCTCGCGGCACAGTTGTGCAGAAGGGATGTTTATGAGTTGTGTTGCTGCCCTGGTTGCAAGAGCTGGTGTGTTAGGCAGCACTGGATTGGGGGCATGTAAAAGGGCCATTTTTGACTATAGTGGGGTTCCCACAGTATATTCTATTGAGCTGTATATTATATTTATCTGTAGTTAAAGGGATGGAGAGAAGACTGGTGTTAACAATGAGAAGAAACTCTTTGCCATCATGGTGTGCCTTTTCTCACAGGAACTAAAGGAAACTTACGTCAGCACTGACCTGGAACAAGTAAGAGTGCAAGTATAATTCTTATAATTTAAAGTAAATGGACATGTGATGTGTGTGAATTGTGTTCTTAATGCACTGCACTGCATTATAAAATGTACTGTTAATGAAATAATTTCAAGGTAACAGAATTAAGAAGGAAGGGCTTGGCAGGGAGAGAGAGAAACTGATTGGAAAGATCATCATTCGCATTTGAATGCAAGAGATTAGTGTGGAGACATGGAAGTAGATGGAAGATAAAAGCTGATCTGGCTGAGGATGCTTGTAAACCCATAATGAATGTTCATGCTATGTGTAATGTGGAACACTTCTGTGCTTGTTGGGCACATGCCTGCTTTACAAGAAGGTAGTGCTGTAGGCCGGATGACAAAGGAATCATACATCAATGTCAGGCAGAGAGAAGTTTTCTCTCATCTACAAAGCATCCAAACAAACCCTTGAAGCCATCCATTTAGTCTGTACTCAGTGTAAGTAGCTGGGCCAGGAAGCATTCCACTTACCTCTGTGTAGTGCTAGAGTTAAGATCATGTGGAACTGTATGTGCTCTACCTTCACACCCCTCCATACTCTCACTGTGTGGTGCTTAATGAAACATGGAGACAGCTTTATGCTATATGGAGTGTGTTCATGTTAATGATGTGTTTGCTCATGGCACAGACTGTTGTGTGTACAACAGGAGGTGGATTGCCATTTAAAATAATGTACTTGTTCGCAGGTAACAGTGACACAATGCTGTTCCAAGTGATGAAGGCTGACCGTGTTGTCGTCTGTGCACTGTGTTGTCTGAGACCGCAGTTACACGTACTGCAGTCTGAACGTGTAAATATTTTGTATTACACTTTGTGTTGTTGTTATTTTGTGTGTTGACTGTTGTATAACAGTGGGCAGTGCTGCTGCAACCTTAGTGTATTAGTGTTGTGTGTACTGTGAAGAAAATATCACCATCAGAAATGAAGTTTTTTATTTATGTAATCACAGTTATGGTTTGCATATGTAATTTATTTCAGTTGATGACAGTTGTGCAAAATGGAGGCAGTTATTCCTGCTTCGAGAATGTTCAACATTTTAAGTATTTTTGAGTGTACGATTGTCTGTGTGATATCAGTTTAGTTGAACTTTGAAATTCGTCAGATGTGGTCCTGACTCTAAATAGTGTATTTATACTGCCATTGTCTGTAACCAGTCAGTATTTCAGATCTCATTTGCTCGGTTTGTTTGAGAGGCTAAATACGAAACACTGTGTACATAGTTGGTGAGAAAACTATGTGATATCAAATCCTGTATCTGTGAAGAACATACTGTTCCTCCATAGTTCAGTTTTCACAGTGTGACATTTGCATTCACACTTCAGTTGTTCTTAATTTTCGTAGGTACAGAATTTGAGGTGCTGATAGAGGTGAGGATTCATAATGCAGTCTGGTTTTGGACACTGTATAGTCTGGTACATAGTTATGAATGTTTTGGAGGAGCATTCTGGGTCCATCTTCGCTGGTCATCAAGAGATGGAGGCAGCATTTCCTGACCAAAACCTCAGTACCCACCAGTCAGTGTACACAGTCCCATAACCCAGAAAACTATAATATTTAATCTTAATATACTGCATTTTCCTTGCTTTATATCACTACCATATTTATTACAATCCAACTAAATACATGAATTTGGCAATAAATATACCTTTGTTTTACATTTAATTCTGAATGAGCGGAAATATATCCAAGAAAATATGTAAAATAAGAAGCTATATTGCCTAGTAAGTGTAGGTAGCTGGTTTGTAATATTTTTTAAGTTTGCTATTTTTTAATGCCATATGGCATTAAAAAATAGGTGAAGGTATGGTATGGCATGAGACTGCTTTACAGATGTCATGCTATGTATTTCCATAAGCTACCACCAGGAGCACGCTTTATCTACGGCCACAGACCCATGCTGGCTATGCAAGTATAACCAAGCTGTTTGTGGCGCTGAATGTTACATTTCCACCAAGTTTCCAATCTGTGGCAGGTATTAATCTGTGGTCCTAATATTAGAATAGTAAGGAAAAGAAAATTCATGGAAACCCACTAAACATGAGGAATTTCATAGAGAAAACAGATAACTTTTTCATGTACAATTATGTGGAACATATGTGTTTTTGTGACTTTTCTTTCTTGTAATACAGTGTATTAAAATATTTGCAGATGTAAGTATTTTACAAATTCCGTGAAGGTTTGGTATTAGAATGTTAAACAGAAGTAAAGGGAATTCTGTATGTTCCACATCCAAACATTAATGAAAATAATAAACCAGCAAATGCGTACTTATAAAATATTATCAGTGTGCATTTGTTGATAAAATATGAGTGTGTATTTGTTGGTTTACTACCTGAGTGTAAAGAAATTAAGGGAAGTAGAATGGCTATACAAGAGATTATTTTGCACATAGATGATGTTTATGGAAAGATCTAATCTGGAAGAAGGGTACCAATTATAACATGGGATTTCTTCCACAAGGTGTGATTGACATTCCATGCACTAGGTGACAGAAATTTAGATACGATTTGACCAAGTCGTCGCACAAAGCTATCTTGATGCAGGCAAAAATATGTGCAGAAGCACAAAAGTAGAGTATTCTTGCCATAGTTTGCAAATGCCATAGATTAGAAACAACTATGCAGAGTTTTCTGCACCTATCCAAATTATCATATGATCAACTAATTCCTGGAGATAATGTCTAGAAGACACTGCCACCATTTAGGCATTATTCAGTTGCTGTATTCAAAGTGTAACCATATAAGGCCATGGAGAAAGTTGTCCATACATAGCAATTCATGAAGCAGTGGTGGGGAGACAAAGATGTTACAGTTCGGTCGTACATCTTCTACTAAATGCACCCAACATAATGAGCTTTTCAAACAGTATGCTTACGAAACCCAAAATTGCTAAATAACTTCACAGCTTTTCAATTTCTTAGGACTGTAGGGGTTAAAAAATACATTCTAATTCGAATTAACTGCTCCCGCCTAAAAAATTGTATAGCGGTGACCTCATTTTCGTCTTCACAGAGTGCAGCACTTTACCCCCGGGTGTGGTAGATTCTGAGTCACCGAACGGATAGGCAGGTGTGCGTGTGTGGAAGTACAATACATATCACGTTGCAGGTAAAAGTTTTATTTCTGTCGTATTTGTATCTAATTCTGTTGGTGCTTTATAAACAGCGAATTTTTACGTCATTCATGCAGTGGCTTTTTTCTGTAGGAAGGTAGATAATCGAAAATGATGGCGATTGTCATGGAAGGACGTTGTAACCTCATTTGCCACATTCCATTTCTTTATGCATGTAATGTTTTAGGAAATGTGCTTACATGAAGGCTGAAAGTGATATTACGGAAAGTTGGCGCTGTTAACGCAACTAGGTATGTGATGCACAATATGCATGTACTGGGCATTCACATGTGTTTGGCAGATGCGTTGGAATGTCGGCCATTGTAGACAGAAATGCTGACAAATGGCAGAGTATTTGTTTTACAGTCTGGTTAGGCAGTCGTAGCACAAGCTAAGCGGAAAATGCTGAACGAATATTAGTAATAAATTCGCATATCGTATATAGGTTAAGTCGTAGATGTAACTGCTGAAATTTTTGTACATCTGTTGTTGGAACGTCGTATAAATGTATTAATTTTGCACTTGAGTATGTAATTATGAACCAACATACGTCACTAATTCAGCAACGGAATTGTGCAAGAGCATAAAGAATGTCCCTTAAAACCACCGCCCTCGTAAGTACTGTAAAACATACATCTGAAATTGGAGGATTTAAAGTGATATTGTCATAAAATTAAAATTAGTGTGAAAGAAACAATATTTGTAGTTTCCAAGTATCAATCTTTTACGTACTTTTTAGAAACAAAACATGGCATCTCGTAAGACAACCAGTCGCCGTACCACAACCAAGAAACGTGCACAGCGTGCTACTTCCAATGTTTTTGCAATGTTCGATCAGGCCCAGATTCAGGAATTCAAGGAAGCTTTTAATATGATTGATCAGAATAGAGATGGCTTTGTGGATAAGGAGGATTTGCATGATATGTTGGCTTCTCTTGGTAAGTACTTCACTAGGAATTATGCATTACACAAAATTGGACTATTGTTTGTGTACTTGTTGAAGCATTCTATTACATGACACTGTCAGTAACACTGGCTGACACCAAATGGTAAGGGTATTCATGATTCATGAACTGAACAGAATTTTGAAGGAAGTGGTTGTGGCCTAACTGGCATATATCCCAACAGTTACTTTGAGGGACTGTGGAACACTGAAAATTCTTAGTCAGGAAAGCTGATGATGGGGGTGAGTTTCAAATTAGACTTCGCCAAAGTACAAGCCTGGAGCCCTACCACTACACTGACCTGCTCTGTGTGCAATGTATCTATTTCCAGTTTTTGCATGTTTTCAGGCAAGAACCCAGCAGAAGATTATTTGGAAGGGATGATGAATGAGGCACCAGGCCCAATCAATTTCACTATGTTCCTAACACTGTTTGGGGAACGCCTGCAGGGTACGGATCCTGAAGATGTTATCAAGAATGCATTTGGTTGCTTTGATGAAGAAAATAAAGGTGTGATCAATGAGGAAAGGTTGCGGGAGCTTTTGACATCCATGGGCGACAGATTCACCGATGAGGAGGTACGATAAATTGTTGTGATTGTAATTGATCTGTGAGTCATTGTCCTTTGTTACTTACATGTGACGTGTGACCACTTGGTAGTCTAATTCAGAATACAGCTGGTGCTTGATTGTGCGCCAGGTATGTCGTTTAGAACCAGTAGGGGCATAAATTTGTGAGAGTGATTGTGAAGTGAGGTGAGGTGAGCATCTCATTTTCTTGTGTGTCTGAATGTGACAGTTTTACAGACTGTCGGCTTGTTGCTATGGGCGGGACACATGGTAACTGCTGTGTGTGCTAATGCTGTTGGTTGCTGCCCTTTATAACAAGCCAGCTGCAGCAAAATCATAAAGTGAAAGTGTATTTTGTGTGTGCGTTACAGCCGTACACACCCCTAGAACTCGCCCCACAGTTTGAAGTTGTGAACTGGAACTCTGTGTGTGATGTTGGTTCTCTGTACTGCATTTTCTGTTCAATTATGTTGCTGTTTTGTGTACTGCTGCATCTGTTTGAATGAGACCTGAGAATTAAACAATGCATCCAGCTCACAAATATAAATTGACAGTCATCACCCTGTCACATGGCTTAAAATGTGACCATCTGCAGTCTTACAAGGCCGTACTTACAGTAATGTTGTTGCTGTCTGTTGAGCTTGGATTTTTTTTAAATATATATATATATATGTACACACACATACATACATACATATATACATACACACACATTTATTTACCAGCATGCTCCATTACAGTTGAGTAATACTACATGCGTTGTTATTAATTAATTATACATATTATGATCTATCGTATCTATATACATTTTGGAGCATCTACTGACTATTTGTGTTCTCTTCTGTGTTCCAGCTTATTTTGTCTATGTATTCTTTGAATTGTTTATGGTACTTTGTTCCCAGTTTGTTACAGCTCACTGGCCAGCTTTCTGACCTTGTCACCACTGCTTTTAGTTTTCCCCTTTCTGTCTCTAGGAGACGGCAGTCAAATACAATGTGTTGTACTGTTTGTGGACCTTTTCGGCAAGGGCACATTGGGTTGTCTGTTATTTTGTACTTGTATAAATAAGCATTTATGTTGCCATGACCAGTCACTATTGTCGTGTAGTTGGGGGTTGTGTTCAGATTCATTTTTAGCCTGTCTTCTATTTTGGGAAAGAATGATTTTGTTATTGCACCTTTTGTTGTTTCCATCCATTCCCTTTGCCACCGCTTAACACTTTGCTCTTGCATTTCACTTATCACTACACTTTTTGGTATTTTAGTGTAACACTCCTCGATGTCCTTGTTGTTTGCTGCTTCCTTCGCCTGTTGATCTGCCATTTCGTTTCCTCGATGTCCCATGTGCGCCTTTATCCAGCTGAATTCTACCCTCCACTCGTGTTGTTCCATTTCTGTTACTTCAGTTTGAATTCGTTCTATGAGGCTTGTATGTTTCCTTTTGTTTTGTAGTAGTTAAAGTGTTATTTGGCTATCTGTGTGTAACATTACTGCCTTTTCGTTCAGTTCCATATGTTGTATATATTCTAGAGCTTTTAGGATAGCCATTTGTTCAGCTCGATTGTTTGTGCATCGTTCATTTAGTCTGTATTGCATTGTGGTTACTAAATTATTTTTGAGGAAAATTACTACTCCAGCTCCTACCCCTAGGTCACTTGCTTCCATCTGTATAAGCTTGAATAGGATGTACACTTTCTTCGTCCCCTTCTATTGTATTGATGTACATCGCCGGATGGGTCCAATTATCCGATTCTATTTCCCTGTCATATTGATTATCAGTTCCTTTTGTGATTTCGTACGATCTACTTATTTCTTCTATTTTTATGTGAATTGGTGTTATGCCATTTAAGACACATAGTGCCTCGTTCGACACTGTTCAGTAGGCTTTGGCAAATCTGAGGTTTATAAGTCTTTGTATCCTGTTTAGTTTAGCTTCATAGCAGGACCTGTTTAACACATTTTTCCAGACTAGGGCTCCGTACTGCAGCAGGGAGAAGATTCCTCATGTGTATATTGTTTTCAGTGCCTTGTGTTTCAGTCCCCAAGTTATCTTAGCTGATCTAGATAGTGAAAATATTAGTTTTGAGAACTTCTCTTCTATGTAATTAATATGGTCTTTGAATAGTAGTTTGCTGTCAAAAATAATACCAAGATATTTGAAGTTGTTGACCTGTTGTAGTGTTTTGTTGTTTATATAGATGTCTGTCTCTTTCTTCTCCTGTGTGTCATTAACATAACCTTTGATTTGGTCTCATTAAAAGTTATTTTGTTGCTTATAACCCATTCCTTTATTTTCCTCATTTCTAAATTTGTGTAGTTTTCTGCCTCTGCGACTGAATCTCCTCTGGTTAATATCATTAGATCATCGGCAAAGGCTATTGCTTTTGAGTGACCTGTTAGTTGCAGGTCTAGTAAAGAGTTATAAAGCACATTCCAAAATCCGGGGCCGCAGCATGAGCCTTGTGGACACCGTTTTGTAATTCTTTTCTCTACCCTGATATTATTCATGGTCATTACCGCTGTTCTGTGGCTAAAATATCCTTTACTGAGGTTATATAAGTTCCTCGGGCAATTTAGTTCTTTCAATCCATATAGTATGCTTTGCCATGAGGCTGTGTCGAACGCTCCTTTTACGTCTAGACTAGTCATTATTACCACACCTCTGTTCTCCAGCCTCGGTTCTATAAAGTTCTTTGCCTCCATGACCGTGTCTGTCGTGTTCTTCTGAGGCATGAATCCAAATTGTCTATTTCATTAACCCATTTTTGTATATATAGTAAGTAATTCTATTAATAAATAGTTTCTCTAGAACCTTTCTTCCTATATTGAGTAGGCTGATTGGTCTATTTAGTTGGATCAGTGCTATTTTCTTTGCCAGGTTTAGTTATTGGGATGATTTTGGCTATTTTCCACCTTTGTGGAAAGCACCCTCTTTTTAGGCATTGATTATAAATAGCGGTTACTAGTCTGGGGAATATTTTGAATGTTCTTAAGTAAATTCCGGCTGTGATTCCGTCTATTCCCAGTGCTTTTTTGTTGTTAAAGGTTTCTATCAATTGCTTTATTTCCTCTTTCGAGAATTTTTTATCGTCGCTTGTTCTTATTGGTTCCTCCACTGCCTTTCTTATTACTTTTTGGTGTGTGTTTCCCTCTGTGTTATCTTCTTCGAAAATGTGGTCTAACAGGACTTCCATTGTTTCTTGTATACTTGTCGTCTCTGATCCGTCTGGTTTTGTTAGGGTTGTCATTATGCTTTTAGGCCGTATTTTTTCTGACGCTAGTTTGTAGACTTGTGACCATGGGTTAATGGATGCTGTCACATTACAGAATTCCTTCCACGAGTTCGGTTTCCTGTGCTTTATTCCTGCTTGATTTTTCCTTTTTTCTTCTGTATATTTTTGTTTTCTGCCTTCTCTCAGTTTCTTGTTATTTCTTGTTCTCTGGTATAACCTCCTGCAAGCGTTTACCCGTTTCCGCAGTATGTTGAGGCTGTTTGTCCACCACGGTACAGATTTCTTATTTTTGTTCTTGTTCCTCGTGGCAGTGATTTGAAAGGTTCTTCAGCATGATGTTTGTACAGCTTTGGAGAAATTATCAACCTGCTGCTCCAGATCATTTTCTGTTGCTGTTTTTGTAGATAAGTATCTGTCCAGTTCCTCTGTTCCTCCTTCCATGTATATATTGATAGCTAATTTCCTAATTTCCTGGACTAAGTTTCGATCGAATACTTGTCGTTTTTCTTCTTTTATGATGGATCTGGTGCCCTGGCCTGTGTAGTTGTAGTTCTGGTTGCGGGCTCCTCCTTTTCTGATTTTGTATTGGAGATAGTTGTGGTCCAAGAGGCTCTCTTCGTTACTAACTCTCCGTTCATTAATGTCTGCTATTAGGTTATTGTTAGCAGTAGTTAGGTCTATATTGCTCGATCCTCTATTGTTGAAGAAGTTTGGTCTTTCGCTTTCCTTGTTTATTATGTGTAAATGTCTGCTGGCTAGGAACTCTTCCAGTTTTCTGCCTCGGGAGTTTGTTTTATTGTCGTGCCACGTCTTTGATCTTGAGTTACTGTCCATGGCTATCAGTATCCTCCTACCTTTGGCACACTGCATTAATTCGTCCATTTTATTAAAGTTAATTTCTATTTGTTCTTTTAAATCAAAATACATGCTAGCTGCAAAGAATTTCCATTTTTCATGTGTTATTTCTACTACTACATTATCTTCATCTGATAATTTTGTAATAAGTGTAGTGTCTATGTTGTTGTTTATAATTATAATGGCTGCCTTATGTTTACTGGTTCCTGCTTTGTATATTCTGTACTTTCTGTCGATTCCTGTTATTTTGTTGTGGTATTCATATGGTTCTTGTATTAATATTATATCCGGTTCCTCGTCGTCTGTCTTCTTCATTGGGTTGTCTGTTGCCGTTCTTTAGTGTTGCAAATTTATTTGAGTGCATCTGACTTGATTTTGGTTCGTTCTAGGTGTTCCCATGTTATGTTGAGTTGCGTAGGCCGTTCATGCTAATATTCAGTGTTGTTTCTGTACCTTACAAGCACTGCCTGTAAACTAGGACAGATATTACTTAATGCCGAGTGGTTCTCATTTATCCGCTCTTTCTTATTATATTTATTGTATGTGATACAGGTAATGCATTTTTGCTTATTTGCCTCGGCTGTACATTCGTTCATTTTGTTTTCCTGCACAGTGAGGACACATTTCTTCTCCCTTACATTCATGATGTTTGTGATTGTATCGGTTACACTTATAGCACCGTATTGGAGCCAGGTAGTGGCCAGTACATTACATATTGCCCATCCTATTTTTAATTTAATTTGTAGTATTTGTTGCCTTATTCGAGGGCCTACCTCCATGACTATATTGTGCCTTCCTTTCCTGTCTTTAAACTTGTACTTTGCTTCAATGTCTTCCCCGT
>Ga0123355_10008503_pt1 | contig 15504 bp, 11 predicted proteins | sample TergutEmb28metaG_3_FD_89872 | JGI IMG/M metagenome (GOLD analysis project Ga0123355, IMG submission 89872) | Embiratermes neotenicus P1 segment gut microbial communities from Petit-Saut dam, French Guiana - Emb289 P1 | ecosystem: Host-associated > Arthropoda: Insects > Digestive system > Gut ... | reverse complement strand
TCATAACATGGACATGTATTCTTCATTTTCATCGTATTCCCTGGAAGTAATTCTGTAGTAAAATCTCTAATTCCCAAGTACTGATTTTGTCACTAGGTTTCCTGGTTTATATTTGTTAAATAGTTTTTGAGAATAGCTAACTCAAGTTTTCAGTTTCACTGTGCATCCTGCATTTCTTCACTCCTTGTCTGTTAGTTTAGTCAGAGTTTTGTTCAATGCTTGTTTTGTTTTGGCTGTTATTAAGATGTCCTCCACATCAGCACAGATTTGTTTGTATCTGGTACTAATGTTACCCCTTAAATCCAGTTCTCTCATTATCACATCTTTTACCAAGCAAAATACAGTTGCTGGTAGCAAGTCACCTTGCCTAACACCTGAATTTATTTCCATTTGTTCTGTGAAATCATTATTTATTTTAACCTTTTCTTTTGTGTTTGATAATGCTAATTTAATTAATCTTACTTGGACAGTACATTGAACAAATCATTGTTCTTGCTTCTTATATTCCTTTTCAGGCTGTCAGCAGCCTGTTTGTCATCAGTAAATATATTATGTAAGTCTGTTTGATGATGTAACATTTTTTGTATATTTGTCTTACAGTGTGTATATTTTCCATAGTGGATCTACTTGGTCTAAATCCCATTTGATACATACATTGTGTTCCACCATCTCTGATAACCTTTGCTGGATAAGAGAGGGAAGCACTTTATAAGTTACATTCAATTACATAATACCTGTACAATCGTTCTGTCTCCTTTTTTTAAATAACAGAGCATATCATGCCTTCAGTCCACTCCTTGGCTATCTCCTCCATAAGTCATATATTCTGGATTAAGTTTTATGTATTCTCTTCCATAATACCTCCCCTGCTCCCTGTATCAGTTTGGGGGTAATATTGCCTGATCCTGGTGCTTTGTTTAATTTCAGGTTATTTACGTATTATTCCTTCAGTTTCATCATACGCAGGACCAGGAACTTCTATGTCTTCCTTGTTTCCTTTTTCTTCTTATTCGTCTGTATCCTCTATTATTCCTTTATTCAGTAATTCTTCAAAATATTGTTTACATCTTTCCAGCGCCTCTTTTTTTCTCAGCTAGAATATTTCCATTTTTGTTCTTGCATAATGAGATATATATATATATATAATTGGTCTGTACTATGTTCTTTTAAATCGCTATAAAACTTCTTAATATTTTCATGTTTATTTGCATGCTCAATTTCATATATTTTGTGATTCAATCACTCTTTCTTTTTGTTTTTACATATTCTTTTGGCAGTTGTCCTTTTCTGATTATAATTTTCCTGATTTGCCTGAGTCTTTTTTGTAACATTTTAATCACACTTCATTTTTCGAAGAATTACTTTTCTACAGTTTTTGTCAAACCATTGGTTGCACCGTTTCTTTGTTTGTACTCCCATTACTGCAGCTGCAGATTTCAGTACTGAGCATTTAATATTATCCCATCCTTTTTTATCTCATTCTCATGTTTCAATGCTGTTAATTTATTTCATATTGATTCCCTATACTCTTCTAGTACTTCAGGATCATTTATTGCTCTGATATTTTGAAGGACATTAACAACATCAACTCAGCTTGGGAGGAAGTGTCAGTGAACTGTGTGAATGGAGTGTGGCACAAACTTCTCCCAAAATATATGCAGAGGAAAATCTTTTCCCCACCACTGAGATTAAAGCTCTAGATCCTCCAGCCCATAGCTTAGTCACTATACCAGCTACACTATCCTGGCTCATACTAAGAGTGTACATTTGACAATTAATTTTTTAAAATAAGATAGTTATTTTATAGCCTTAAGTGAGGGAGAATAACAGACAGTTGGAGGAAGTTGAATAAGGAGGGGTTTCATTGTTTATTTTATACAAGAATAAAGTCTTTGTTTTTTGTCTACACAGTCTCTGTTTTATACGGCTTCGGTGGTCTAGGGGTAGCGTGCTGGCCTTTAGTACCCAAGTTTGCGTGTTCAAACCCGGCCGAAGCCGTCCGATTTTTAGGGCGAAAAAATCCTAAGCACGCCTTCCTTCGGAGGGGAAGTAAAGCTGTCGGTCCCATGTCATAGATTTGCAGCATGTAAAAGATCCCTAAATTTACGCGGAAGTCGGAATTTAGGCAAAATTACTCCCGGACATCTTTCTCGCCCACAGTTCCACCTTTCGCTGCTAGGATCTCTCACGTTGTTGCGGACAGAGGCACCTGGCAGCTAAAGTGGGAACGTCTAAAGGTGGGGGAAAGCAATGGCAAACTACCCCCAAGAATTTGCCGAGGATGCAGTGTGCCAGAGCCATACCGGTCACATGATTGGGCTCTGGTTCCTGCCAGGCCTGGCCTTCAAGGCTGAATACTAATGAATGAATCTCTGTTAGACATTCATAAACACCCAGTGTGCTGCATGTTTTGCTGCACACAACGTTTGAAATTTTACATTGAACCCTTTACCTTACATAGTGCTGATCAAGGTAAAACCACAAATCCTTGGTTTTTACATTAGAATTCACAATCTGCACCGCTCACCAAATATTATCACTGCCAGACTTTATGAATTTAAGCAGGATTAGGCAAAGGAGATGTGAGATGAGAAAGGCACATAAAATTTTAGCTGGAATATCTGAGGGAAATAGACTACTTCAGAGGCCTGGGTATAAATTGGAGGATGATGTTAAAAGTCACCTTCAGGACACTGAGTGTGGCAGCATGGCATGTGGTGGCACTGTTTTGTTGAAATAAGCCATTTTGCACTAAGCCATAACAGGTCTCATCAAGAAAGACTGATACAGGTGGCTGGTACTTTCTTGGCAACAGTGTTCCTAGGATAGGCTTATTGAACCCTTGTGACTTGACCTGACTATTTGTCACATCATTGGCATATAACGAAGGTTCAGATTGGTAGCCTTTTACTGAGAGCACTTTTGGATCCCAATTTGGTAAAATCATTGGTTTTGATTATTTTTGGAAATTTCAGGAAACACTTAGGATTAGAGTGATCTGGCACAGGCTTTGAATGTATCATGGCTGCAAGATATCCTTTAGAAATTGCAGGCAAACATGTTTACAGATCAGGGTTCAAGGGTTTTTGTAGGAATTTCCTTCTCAGTAGGTCTGGGTTTAACATGTCTTGTTTTAGGGGCTGATTTTTTCTTGAAGATGTGTCTTCTTTTAGATGTACCAGCCATTTGTTTTGAAGTCTAATTTGGACCTAATATTTGCACTGTTCTGTCTTTGCTGTGAATATTAAAATTTACTTTACAACCACCAAAGGCTTTACCTTTGACCATTGTCCACCTTTGCGTGGTTAGTTGTTGAAGATGGTAAAGTTTTATCTGGTCCATTTACCACTGTTTGTTATGGATTTTGTGGTTGTGCTGTTTATTTTGCCTTTTGGTTTCCTTTTCTTCCTCATGATACATTAGTTACAGGTGTATTTAGTGCTTCACCTTTAATTACTCTCCTTAAATGTGTGACCTCCAGGACAAGTTCACCACTTGGTACCAACTGATGAGGCTCATTGCATGGTCATTTGCCAGGTTTCCCTGTTGGTCACCATGGGGAACTTTGCACACAAACTTGTCTATCACCGTATGAAGGGAGCAAGAGGTACATCCTCTTTTGTTACGAGGTCCTCTGGCTGTAATAACATGCACTGACAGACAGTAGCCACAGTTGGTGTATACACCACCTTATACTTGCAAGATAGTGTCAGTCCTGTAGTTTTATTGTTTGATGACAAACACACACAAACACTGACTGTCTGCAAAGCAGACAGCATTGGGCATTGATATGAGAGAACATCAAATTGCAGTTTTTCTGTATTGCTTTGCATCTCTTGTATAGTTGTCCTGAGCACTGCAGCTGTCATGCAGTGCCCAATGTATAAAGACATTCTGTGTGGTAAAGCAGCCATGCCAGATGTTGCAGTAAAAGGAAGCCTCTGTGCATTATATCTGACAGTTACATGTTTGTTGACAGTGCTGCAGAGGTGACATTGAAGGGACCGCAATTCAGTGGCACAGCTCTTCTGCTGGAATGTGTTCTTAGGGTTCAGGTAGCTCTTGCCCTGTCACTCCAAATATAAGGGGTTCATGGATGGAACATATGTGTCTGGCTTATGATAGATCAGGATGTTACGTTTAATTCCATACCATTTTGGTAACATGTTTTTGTTAATGGATTTCATTTTGATGAATTATATAACAATACAAATCATGGCAGTAGCCTTTTAAAAATATTGTAAGGCTTGATATAATCTTTTTTGTGGTGGTGTAAATACATGTCATTTACTTTGCTGTTTCTGTGATGATGGACAACATGAATTTCACACTAATAAGTGGAATCCAGGCCATTTTTATACCTCCCTGCTGACAAGCATAGGAGGTCTCTAGAATAAAGGCATGTGCAATGGCAGGTGATAATTATGGAATGTGTTTGGAAATTTAAAAAAATTCTTCCTTTAGTGAACTGTGTTCTGTGTGTGGTAAATGGCAGTAGGTGGATTAACTTGAGAGATATGTGCTATATATCCCATGATTGTATCCATCTGATGATGGTCATGAAGTGGTACTGGTGAGTTGCTGTTACAGGTGCCATAGGATATTGCCATCATCAGGCTGAGGAAAGAGGCCCTTTGAAGTTGACCTGGGATACTGGTGGTTAACAACAAGGATTCACTATAACAGGTGTGTGTTGTACTAGGTGTCAGTTATGGTGTTTGGAAGCTGAAATTTGGGGATCGTCTTGAATTTACCATAATTTGTGCAGAATTTAAGGTTTACAGATGTCTTTAGTCATTGTGACAATACTTGGGGCATCCCTAGCCTTGTGTTAAATGTTGTTATTCTGTGACCTCAGGAGGAAAACTTCATATTCTTCAAGTATTGTACCTTTTTATTTTATCTGCTCTTTTTTGAATCTTTGCTGAATATTTACTGTGTACATCATAAACATTCTCACCTCTTTCAATTCAGAATAATACACTATGTTATGGAGCAAAAATTATGCCACAAAATTGCAACTGAATTGAATGAAAAGAACAGGGGTCCATAAACCTTCTACAGATATAAGCACTACAGTATTATTTTGCCACCCAGTGCTTTTATATTCAGTAGGTATGAAGGATACAGATGTGGAACTTGAGTGACTGCTGAGTCATTTATCTGAAAATGCCCAAATGTAACACTTTCTAAATTCACAGGTGACTTGGTGCATAAAATAGCCAGGGACTGGATTGATTGTGGGTAAGTAATGTACTGCCACCTGGTTGTACTTATCTGGCTGTACAAGTTGGGGAAAGGAGGGGTACTTAATCCTCTGAATCCTGAAATTAATGTCAATAATATTTAGTGACTCAGTCCTTTCCTACCATAAAACATACATTTTTCATTATAAAGGCCAAAATTAACACACAAAAAATTCTCAAATATATTTAATTTCATAAAGTCATCTATAACACCAAAGTTATTTTTCTTCATAGTCTCCTTCTTTATCTAGACACAATTGCCAAAGCCCAACCCACTTTTCATAGCATTTTTTATAAGAGTCTATAGGTATGTGTTTTAGAGACTGGTAAACTGCGGAACCTAGACTTGTTCTCGAAGGAAATTGTCTTCCTCGGAGAGAGTTTCAGGGTGTCGAACAACCAGAAATCGCTCGGAGCAAGGTCAGGTGAATAAGGAGGATGTCGAAGTGTCTCAGTTCCCTGTTCCACCAGGAATTCTGTGACAATTTGAGCCTTGTGTGGTGGAGCGTTGTCTTGATGGAGGATGAAGTTCCCTACCAATTCAGGTCACTTTTCTGCAACTGCAGGCAACAACTGATTCTTCAAAATGTCTCTGTAACATTCTCCAGTGATGGTCATGCCCTTTGGGAGAGGATATGAGAGAATAACGCCCTTCTGGTCCCAGAAAATTGAATAGACAATTTTCTCTGCAGACGCGCCAACTCGGAATTTTTTTGGGGGTGGCGAGTCTGAATGTTTCCATTGTTTTGACTGCCTTTTTTTTTTCGGGATTGAACAGGGGGATCCATGACTCATCCATAGTGACCGGCTTCTCCAGAAAATGCGGATCAGAGTGGTGTCTTGTCAACATTTCTTCAGAGCGGGTCATTCGAATTTCTTTCTTGCTGTCGTCAAGCATTTTTGGCACCCAGCGAGCACTCACTTTTGTCATTTGCAAGTCATCTTTAATGATTCTCATCACTGTCCCATGAGTTAGGCCCATATGAGCACAAATATCCTCTACGGTAACTCGGTGGTCATTCAGAATGAGATTTGCAGCACGTTCTTTGTTGGCATCCATGCGAGATGAGCTTGGTCGCCCTGGGCGCAGCAAGTCGGTGCTGGACACTCTTCCCTTTTTAAATTTTGCCATCCATCTATTCACATTGCTGTAATCCAGAGCACTATCCCCACAAACCGAGACAAGTTCACGATGAATATTAACACAGTTTTCACCTTTTGCACAAATAAATTTTATGATGGCACGGTGTTCTTCTCGTGAGAACTCCATAATTATCAGTATCAAAATAGTCACTTACAGAAACTACATTTGAGTCTGCATGCACTGGTCCCTGGAGACTGACTGGTGGCTCTCTCGAAGCCCAAGGTCAACTGTTTCTTCCCCCACCAGCGGGGTTGCAGCAGCAACTCTTGTACAGTCACAATAAAAATTTATGCATTACTTCTGGACTGCACCTCGTAATTGTTCAGTAGTACCTTTCTGTAGTCAGCTGTACTAGTTATGTGGTTAAGTAATTCATATAAACTCCCAAGTACTTCAAATGTTTTTTGACTATGTGGTGTAGATAAAATGCCAGAAGATGTTACAAGCTGTCAGATGTAACAATTCATGCAAAGCTGAAATTTTGTACACTTGGCATTGTAGCATTGATACAGCCTGTTTGGTTCTTGGTGAGATACAAGATACAGTGCTTGGAGGTATGATGTGCCTGTTGGACATCCTGACATGTAGAAATGCATTTTAGGTAAGGAATAGTGAAAAGAAGGCACAAATGGACCTGTGTATTCCTTTTCTTATGGTATTGGAGAAGTAAAGTAGACAGTTACACCTGTCATCAGAACCTGACAGGGCTACACACATTGTAATGTTACTGCTAGTTTTTGGAGCATGAATATCTTTGAATTTTATTGACCTATATAAATGTAATTCGGTAGTAATTAACAGACCAAACAAATAACCGATCTGGAGGAAGTGAATCACTCTTTAGTCACTACCTTCACTATACTGCATGTTGTAATAAGTATTGTCACCTTGATATCTCATGCAAGTGAAACTGATTGTAGCAACAGCATGGGGAACAGAAGGAACACAGGACATTCCAGCTAGTTTTATGCTTCCCTAGAAAAAGTGGATGTTTTAAAATATTTGTTTATGTAAAAAAGTATCACTCTAGTTACTCTGTACAGGAATGATTTTTATCTATTATTCTTGTTTATAGGAAATAACTAGATGAAAAGTATTTGTTGAGTTTTTTATTTTATTTGATACATGTTTCTCTTGTATTCAATTTATGCCCCTCTTTAAGCTGTTTACTGTATCTCAGAACACTCAGGGTTGGAGAATAACATGGTGTCATTTGTGAACAGATATGCTGAACAAAGTAGCAATTTTTGGTGCATGTATGTTTGCGGTTGGTAGCAGAGACCTTGTATAAATGCTAATTAGAGAAATTTGTTTTGTGAATATTCTTCATGTGTCTTGGTTTAGCAGTTGTATATCTCTGCTGGTCAGAAATAGGTGCAGCATTATTTTTAAGTTGCCCATAGAAAATCAAAGTTTCCATATCCACAACTTAGTAAAGTTAAACACAACAGAAGGGATTACTTAAGTAAAATTCATTGTGTCTTTTGTTAAATCACCATTGCTTATGGCATGTTTTTTTTATGGTGTGCGAGCCAAAAGTTTATGGACTGCTGTCATGTATCACCAACTGGGTATGATGCAGTCGTGTGCTGGTAGGTGATGTCAGGTTAATTAATTTTTTTTTATTTATTTATTTATTTTTTTTTGTCATGCAACAACCCAACTTGGGCATAGGCCACATCATTGTTGAGATTTCTAGTTTACACACGCACACACACATATCTGTTAGGACTCCTCTGAACAAGTGAGCAGCTTGTCACAGAGGCCACTACCTACGCAACACACGACAAACACGAGAGATGAACATCCATGCCATCAGTGCAATTTGAACCCACAGTCCCAGCAATTGAGTGATCTCAGGCCTATTCCTTTGACCAGACAGCCATTGGGATCAGCTAATTGCAGATTAGTATGATAGTATCACTACAAGAGAATGGTGCATTTTTTTGCAACTAACACTGAAGTGTGTTTGTGTTGAGTGTGATTTCTGATCATCACTACCTAGAGAAATGGGAGATCTTAAGGCATACAGAACTTGCATAAAGTTTTGTTTTAAATTTTAGAAACCAGATTCTGAGACAGATTGCTTGGAGTAGCCTCTCGTGAAGATGCCACACATAGAGCACAAATCTGCAAATAGTATTCGTGTATCAAATTTGGTCAAATTTTGGTTGAGGATTTTGGAGGTTCAGGTTGGGCATCATAAAGCCAGAGTGAAGAAAATGTGGAAAAAGTGCCTCAAGTGATCCATGAGGTCAGACAACTTACAGTTAGCAATGTTCATACCATTCTAGGCCAATCATGCAGCGCATACAGCAGAAAAATTAATGTACTGTTTGCTACGTGATGAACAGAAATAAAACTGGCTCTCTGTGTGCAAAGACTTGGAAGATAAGATCTGCAGGACATAAACTTTGTTTGTAAGGTACTGTGTTTCCAAAGTTAAAAATCCAGTCAAACTTTAGGAGATGGATTGAAATGCCAGTTGTATTTCTTGACAGCCTTAATGTTTCTGATTTAGCATCAACATTTAAGTCACTACCAAATGAACTCTCAGAGATCAGCATATGGCATGCTAGGCCTTTGACAGTACAGTTTAGAGACCAGGATATATCAGAAGATGATGGAGGTTGAAGGGGGTGATTGCAGAGATTCAAGCTCCATCACATGCAGTGCTGGATTGTGTCATGAAACATGAGTACCTGGAATGGTTACAGAAATGGCAGAGGTGCTGGGCCTGGTGAGTAAACTCCCAAGGGGGACAGTATCAGTCTGTTACTAAGGTAGGTTTAAAATCATTCTGCCCCAGTCCAGAAAATTTTGGTTCACACCTCAAATGTCAAGTAATTACTCCTACAAACCACATCTGTCACCCAGTTTTGTGTCTGTGAACATTTGATCTTCAGCTGAAACTGAATACTTGTGTGCAGAAGGCTGGTGTTTGCTGTTTGTTTGTTATGTATTTTGGCAGTCAGAAAAAACAACAGCAATCTGCAGATAAAGCTGAATACTGGCAGAGTTGCAGCACTAACTTTGAAACCTCTTGGTTATTTCTGGTTGATATTGGATTGATTTGCTGCCATTACTAGTGAAAACAAACCAGCACTGTAACTGTCTAATTATTTTAAAATGGCATACTTAATCATGTTGGTCAAAATACTGTTGACATATTTGTGTATGCATTAGAGTGTGCTCCAAACTCAGGGTGTTGCATGTTCACTCCTTGTGTTTAACCTATGAATGACCTGCGTTCATACATGCAAACACATAAAAGAAAACGCCCATAGACATTCATTTTGTATATTTAGGCAACAAAGAAATTTACTGCATTTTTAAGACATGCTGCTTGGTCTCTGTTTTTATTTTCCACAAAATACCACGGAGTTCGTAATTTTATCTTTCTGTTCAAATAATACTCATGTTTTTCATACACAGTGTGCTAAAACTGAAATAACAACCAGGTTGTTTAAAGGCTAATTAATTATGTCGAAACAGTAAGCCTCATAGAATGAGTGTACTGGACAAAAGGTATGATTCATTTTTGTGTATAGCTTGTGTTTGTAACATTTTCACTCTAATGAATAATTAGTGAGTTACACTCCTTGTGTGTGGATAGGAATGGTGATCTTGCATGTTATGTGTCCATTATTGTTGTCATTTTATAACCAAAGAAGTTGTGATGTGTTGTCAGATTTTAGCAGAACTACAATGTCAGTTCTCATAAAAATCCTTTTCTTTGGTTTTTGAGTAGTTTTGTGCAACACATGACAAAACTGTGTGATGCAAAATAGGACATACAGGAATGCACACAGTAATTGCTTAAAATTATTCAAGTGTTGTGTTAATGAACTTTATTCTTTGGTGTGTTGACAAAATTGTGGTAAGCGGCTGTTAACTTTGCCATGTCTGTCTGTCTCTCTGCATAGAACAGTTCAACTCCCACTGGATGGATTTTCATGAAGTTTGATATTTGGGGATTTTTAAAAAATTACTTAATTCATTTTCATTAAAATGTGACAACTTTTTATGTGAAGACGAATGTACATTTATGGTAGTATCTCCCTGAATTCTTAGATTGAGAAATGTTTCAAATAAAATCTGTAGAGAGAATCAAAATGCACATTGTGCTAATGGTATTGCACTTTCACTGTAAACACAAGTGAAAGTTCTGTACCTTTGATTGACTGTATTGACACAATGGGGATGAATTGCCTTAAAAATAAAAATTTTATGTTCAATAAATTTCTTCAAAAAATAGTGCACTCATGTGGTAATGTGCAAATATGCAGTGGAGCCCGGCAGGCCACAATTGACAATATAATATGGCACTGAAAGGGTGTGATTTGCATGCCAAAGAAGTAAGGCTACAAACACACACTCAGAATATGTAATACTTATTGCATGTCCATGGCCACACTGGTTACATGAATGTGCTGCACTTACATTACACATAACACTGCCTGTCTTGCCATACACCTTTACATTTTTACAGAAGGTGTTGCTTCAAGTATAATCTTGTAGCTTCTAACATTGCAGTGTATTCTGTGTCCAACCATTTGTGTCATATTCTTCTCTCTGCACCTCAGCTATGGGCTGATACGTGCAACCACAGCAGTTTGTAATGGCATAGCTGGTGACGTGAAGCCACAGATGGAAGTTCATTTGTGGCACATCCTCATGGTACTACCTTTTTGAGCATCTGCTTCTTGTATTGGTGATTATTACTTTGATGCCAGAAGTTTGTCCAAGAAATAATGTAAGAAATTCAGTTCCTACCTAACATAACGCTCTGTCTCCACGACAAAAATCAGTTTCCATTAACTGAAGTTTTTGACATGTCCACTATTATAGGCTTAAAATACCCATGGTGTTTCAGGATCTGGATCTATCTCCATTTTCAGGTGGACAAGGGAAGGCAATCTACCCTGATGGCTCAGAGTTAGTCTTTGTTTCTGGACTGGCTGGCATTTCATTCATGACTGTTACCTTATACGATCAGAATTCTTGAAAGTTGTATAAAGATCACTCCATTAATGTGTAGGGAAGTAATTTCTGTTTGTTTTGAGATCATATTAAACACACAAAGAATAAAGAACATACATACCTTATGCAAGCAAAATGCAGCTTTTTCTAACATTAAACCCATGGTGCATGTAGTTACTACTGTACTTTCAGATGCTGAATGTTTTCATTATACCAAGGTTTAGTTGGTGGCCAAGACAGGGCTTTCACTTCCTTATGTAGCTTTTGTCTGGAAGACTTAACTGTAAATTTGCATGCAAACAGGGATGTTTTGGTATTTTAATCTGGGGACACTCTGCATGTGGTCAGAAAGTATTTTCTAGTTGCATGCTAGCAGATGTTTGTGCTATACGCACTGCATGCAAGAATATAGTTGATCATCTGAATGGAATTTTTGTGAGCATAGCAAGGATCAGGTTTGACCGTCATGTATTTCATTGGAAGGTAGCATACAAAAAGTCTGGTTTTATCTGCTTTCTAAATGTCCTTGGGGTCATTACCTACTGTTTTCAGCAATTTTCATTCTTTTCACTGCTTCAGTACTGCAGGGTTTGTCAGTGTGCTTTCTTCTGTCAAACCATTAGTGATCCAAGCACTGGAATGTACAAAGTTATCTGCACCTTCCAGTGTCACAGCTGGTCTCATGGCAGTGTCTCTTTGACAACCACATCTTTGTAAATGGCTATTTTGAACAAAATCTATAGTTCTTAATCAGGATCATTTAATGTATTTCATTATTTTAAAAACTGATCACAATGAACAGACCACTTCTTGCTATTTTGACCTAATCCAGAATTGTGTTTCTACTTTTTTTGGTGCTCTGAATGAAGTCTTGTGACAAATGCCTATTGTTTCATCTCACTGTGATTACTTTTCTTGACATCTCTTCAACAGATGATGTAAGTTTAATATTTTCTTTCACAGTATAAGAGCATAGAAGTCAATTAAAGTGGCAGTGAGTTTATTTTTTTATGTGATATGACAGTTTTCCAGAATGCACACACAGATGTCACTTTGTGTAGTGAGTGATCAGTAACTGGGCAGTGATATGTTGTGATGTGTCTGGATGCCTCTTAGCTGGTGAAGCCAATAAGCAGTGGTAGTGATATACTAGTGTATGTGATACACGAAAGAAGGCAATGCATTAACTTCATGTTTTGTGCAGATTTAGGTGAAAGTGTGAGTGGAACTGCAGGTATCAACAAAGGCTTATGATGTGAAAAATTGTAGGTGCTTTTGAGTGGTATAAAATCGTTTAAAGTGGGTGGGGAAGTTATAAAAGATGAAGAAAGAATTGGATGGCTGAGAATGTAGAAAGAGAGTGGAAGTTGGTTCATGCTCAGAGATAGTTAATTTTGCAAATGAATGTGGAGGAACTAAATGTAGATGAAGAAATTATGAGGAATATTTTGACTGAAAATCTGGGAGTGAGGAAGGTTTTTTTAAAATGGGTCAGTAATGGACACTAGCTGGAACCCTCTGTGTTTGTCATAGCACAAACTGCCTGAAATGGAAGTTGTATAGAAGAACTAAATACATCTTTTGTCCAGTGTACTTTCAGTAAGTCTTACAGTGCTTGGTGTGATTATAATGTTTGGAATGAATGTACCAGAATTGTTACACTGTGTTCACATATCCTAATGTGGTCTTAATTTTGCATTATTGTACATAAGGTCTCTTGTTGCTCTCTTATTTGCCGAATGTTAACATTTGTAAAACTGTTGGAGGAGTGACAATTGGTGTCCAGGTGTGATGGCTCTAAAAGTTGAAATATGTTGTAATTATGAAGCCAGAAGAGTGTTGCTAGTGATAAGTCTGTAGATAAGTAAACTCCCAACATGAAGAGGCCCATTTTTCTGTACATGTGTGATGGGAAATGAACTTTACTGCAACAATGAAAGGTAAGAGGAAGAATCAGTGGAAGAAGAGCAGTCAGTCGAAGAGGATCAGCTGAAGTTGAGAACATTTTAAGTTTTAGTATGTGGTGTTCTTACTGACTATTCATGGCCTCCTTTATTGATCCATACATTTTTGTTTTGGGTTGAAAGGTGCAGGGTCTTGTACAGGAGTGATGTGAATGAAGAGCCCACACATTCCTAACTTCAATACTAGATTGAGGTGACTGCTGTCTACAATTGGTGCTTGAGGAAAGAGCCACAGATAGTTGCTGGGTAGGAAAATTGAATTTCACTGTCAGAAGAAACACACTGCCTCTCTGAGGAATATAATGGCATTTCTGTTTTGGTATAGGAAAATTTTTGTTAGTGTACTTGTTAGGCTTTGAAGGAAATGGGTATTTGATGCAGAAGTTTCAGTAACCAGGAATATGTCACACGCTGTTCTGTGTTTTAAAATTTATATCTGAAATTGACATTCTGTTAAAGTTGTTTATGAAAAGTTAAACATTGTCCACATTCTTTGTTGTTGTAACATGAAGGACTCACTTGTATATGGATCATGCATTATGAAGTTACTCAGAAGTCACTGGCAGTTGTGTGTACGTTTATGGACCTTAATGCTTTGAACACTGACTTACACTTGTCCAAATTATATATAAAAGTGTGATTCCTGTCTCACAGAAAAGAAACTTGTTGTCTATTGCAAAGGCCAGTCCGTGCTTTTCAAGTACAAATGCTGGTAAGTCAAAGTATCTGCAATGTTATGTTGACATATTTATTTTGCTGGCAGTACCGCTGCTTTTCTTAGAATGTGATGTTATGAAGAGATCTGTGAAATGATCAGGTTCCACTGGACTTGGCACATGTTGGTGGCCTCTCTCTGTTGCCAGCCGCAAGCAGGCTGTGGCCGGGATATTATGGATGTATAGAATGTGTTGCAGTATTACACAGAGTTGGTACGCTGTGTGTTGACTGGCACACCGGCATATGTGGATAGACTGATGTAGGGTGCATCAAGTTGCTGCAAGAGCAGACATGCACACTGTGTTGTGATTTTGTGAAGAATTGCAGAGATGGGTTCTCATGCAGACATTGGCAGTGGCAAAGTGAACGTGTTGCACACACCTGCAGTTCTGCTAATCCAAACAGAATTAGTTATTCTCATATTGACTGAGGCAAACCTGGAGGACAGGAACAGTTAAATGTGGACATGCAGAGGTGCAAAATAGTGATGACTGGTTCCTGGCCAGAAGGATTCTTCAAGAATCAGATGGAATTATACCTGGTCCTCTGCAGTGTGAAGTACCACATTTGAATCTTCCCTCTGCTATATATACATATATATTGTGTGTCTGGCACTTGGACATAGTTTGAAAACTTGGATGCAAGTGATGTAGATTGTTATATGTAAGTCTGGGAGGCACTGTGAGCCAAGTATTATTGCTGTCACACCTATGATCTGAATGGTGGCCAAGAGATATTACACGTCAGCTCAGTGGTACTTGGCAGATTGCAGCAGTGAATATTAAGCTGACAGCTGCAGTTTTGTGCTCCCAGGACTCCCTTTGCATATTGTGGAACTTGGTAGAATGTATACACAATGCCTGCAATGAACCATGCAAAATACTAGGGTGCTGACTTACAAAGATTGATTGATACATTAATATGGAATTTATTCTGACAGTTGGGATGGATAAAATGATGAGCATGTTGGTTCAGATAGTAACACCTGGTTTGAATCTTGACCAGGCCACCATTAATGAGATCTGAGGTTCTTTTCGTGCTCCTATTAGACATTTTTGTGAGATTGGGGTAGTTCTGTCCACAGTTTCATTGTCCATTCTCAAATGCTTTTCACAGCCATGTTTTGCTGATACAAGATAAGCCAAGTATACATGTACATATAACCTCTACTAACATAAGATGATACCATAGATCCAACTGTATTAACCTAGAATAAAAAAAAATAGCAGAACCCATGTACCCACACCACACATCCTACACAATACATGCGAGATCTCGTACCCACTCCACCTGTTACCTCCCCACCGTATACAACTCACACAAGTTGAGTGTAGCTGCTTACTAAGTTTTTCATTTATCAACCTGAAGATGGCCAATGAAAAGGGCCAAAACATGTAGTTGTTCTTTATGTAATAAATTATACATATCTCTACCACCATATAGTTGTGTT
>Ga0123355_10008502_pt1 | contig 15505 bp, 20 predicted proteins | sample TergutEmb28metaG_3_FD_89872 | JGI IMG/M metagenome (GOLD analysis project Ga0123355, IMG submission 89872) | Embiratermes neotenicus P1 segment gut microbial communities from Petit-Saut dam, French Guiana - Emb289 P1 | ecosystem: Host-associated > Arthropoda: Insects > Digestive system > Gut ... | reverse complement strand
TGTATTATACGAAATTTCCTACGCATAATTAATATCAATATTAATATATTTTCTTATTAATAATTAATTATTGATGCATACTGAGCTGTTTTGCGATTGCTTCGGAACTGTTCAATAGTACAATAATCGCTTGACAATTATTGTTACTACTCCGAACCCAATTGCAAAATAGCTTAGTATGTAATATTTATTATTTATAATTGTTTAATCTTCCTAAGAACTTTCAGAAAATCCTCCGGAAGCTCGCTTTCAAATTCCATATACTCACCTGTCTTAGGATGCACAAACCCCAGCAGCTTCGCATGAAGCATCTGCGTTTCTACTCCAAACACTTTCTTATTCGGTCCATACACTGTATCGCCGACAATCGGGTGCTTTATATGTGCCATATGTACCCTTATCTGGTGAGTTCTGCCTGTTTCGAGCCTCGCCTCTATATGTGTAAACTTTCCAAATCTCTCAATTATTTTATAATGTGTAACTGCTCTACGCGAATTCAAATCAGTAACAACATTTTTCGTTCTGTTTTTGGGGTCTCTCCCGATAGGGGCATCTATCGTGCCTTCATCCTCTGCAAAATTACTATAAACGATAGCATTATATCCTCTAGTAATAGAATGCTGCTCAAGCTGACTTGCAAGTGACCTGTGTGCCACATCTGTCTTTGCTACCATGATAAGTCCGCTCGTATCTTTGTCTATGCGATGAACAATCCCTGGGCGGATTTTCCCATTTATAGAAGAAAGATTGCCCTTGCAGTGGTGCATGAGAGCGTTTACAAGTGTTCCATCTTCGTTTCCCGCTGCAGGGTGAACAACCATGCCTTTTGCTTTATTTACAATTATAATATCGTCATCTTCATACACGATGTCTATCGGAATATCTTGTGCTTTTGCTTCTATTTCTTTAGCTTCTGGAAGTGTGATTTCTATCTCATCATCAAGTGTCACCTTTTGTTTTTTAGTAAAGCACGCCTCGCCATTTATTTTAACCATGCCTGTTTCGATGAGCTTTTGGATATAACTTCTTGACACTTCTTCTAAAGATGCGGCAATCGCAACATCAAGTCGCTCTCCATTTAAAGCTTCATCTACACTAAACTTCAGCAGCTGCATCATCGACTACATCCTCCTTTGGCTTATCAAAGAAAATCATATAAATCACAAGTAATCCGCAACCTATGCAGACGAAGACATCGGCAACGTTAAAAATCGGTGAAAAGAATGTTACATCAAAAAAATCCACAACTGCACCGATTCTCACTCTATCAATTAAATTTCCAAGCCCACCACCGCATATTATCGCAAGCGAAAGTGGAAACAAAAAATGCTCTTTTCTTGCTTTTGTGTAAATAAATATCAAAATTCCAATTATAAGGCTCGCTGTAATCACAGTAAGTACGACTCTCTGCCCATACATGATGCCAAAAGCAGCTCCTGGGTTATAGATATACGTGAAGTAAAAGAGGTTTTCTATTATAGGAATCGACTGCCCTGTAATCATATTATTACTTATGAGAAACTTAGTGAGCTGGTCTATCGCAACCAACAAAATGATGATGAGTATGTACATGAAAAAACTCACGGAGCTATTAAGCTCCGTCTCCTGTTCTAATATTTACTTTAGTATATGACAAATCTTCTTTTTCATCTTGGTCTCGCATAACAGTCTTTCTGCGAAATTGTTCCTTTGAATCTTCACCATGCGTATGCTTTTCTATATCGAATTCTTCAAAAATTTCTGCACTCAAAGTATCGAACTTTTCAAGCTCCATTTCGAGCAAACTTCTAAATTTATGCTGGAATGACATAAATCTGTTTTTAAGTGTCAAACTTTCTTCTGTCAATCTTTCAATAGACTCTCTCGCCTCTCTCGTAATGAGTTCCGCATCAAGTTCTGCGTTTTTAAGAAGAATTTCTGCTCTTTTTTCTGCACTTGTCGAGATATCGCCCATAAGAGCTTTTGCGGCTTCAAGTGTTTCTAGCACAGCACCTTCAGAACCTTTATACTGCTGTAAATCCGATGCAAGTCTTGTGTTTTCTGTTTTTAGGTTTGCATTTTCTGTTATAAGTTTTTCAAGGTCAACTGTAAGCAAATCAAGAAAATCATTTACTTCTTCCTTTTTATATCCATTTACACTTTTTGAAAATTCCTTATTTAAAATATCCAATGGCGTTATCATTACTTTATCTCTCCTTTTAAAACTTATTATTTTTCCATATAACTTTTGCTGCGAAAAATTCACTACGCCTTATGCTTACATAAACAAGCGTAATATCCAGATAAGTGCATCTCTCGTTACCATTATTAGCAAGAACGCTAACAATACAGAAATGTCAAGTATTCCCGTATTAAATCTGCGTGTGAGTTTCCTGCAAGGTGCAACAATCGGCTCTGTCCACCTAGAGAGAGTGAGGTATATCATATATCCCGTGCCTCCACTGCGTGCAAACCAACTGCTAATAGCTCTCGCAATAAGTAACCATATAAGTATCCGAGAAACCCAAATTATAATATTAATAAGCAGTGCCATGTCTTACCTCCAAGGGCTTTTTGGACTACCACTATTAAAGTCTATACCTTTATGTTCAACGTTTGCTGTTATATCAACTGTCTCTGGTGCAAACACAAAAATACTATTTGATATCTTTTGAACATTTCCGTTTAGTGCATATGTTGCGCCACTTAAAAAGTCAAATATCTTTCTCGCTGTGTCTGCTTCAAGTTTTTCTAGATTAATTATTACTGGTTTTTTAGCTTTTAAATTGTCAACAAGTCTCGGACATTCATCAAAAGCCTTTGGTTCTGTTACAACCAATTTGAACGGTGCAGTGTTAGGGTTCACAGCTCTGCCTCCTCCCTGATTTTGGGGTTTACTTACATCTTTAAGATTCGCTGAATTTGTGTTTATAGGTTTTGAATCAAGCGGTTTTCTTTCCATCTGAGATGTAGCATTTCTTATTTCTTCTTCTGTAATCTCGTCATCCTCATTCTCATCAACACCTATCAAGTCCTTAAACTTATCAAATACGCCCATTTCACGCCTCCTTGAAATTTTTATTTGTAATTTCTATCTCCAAATATCGCAGTGCCTACCCTTATGAGGTTAGACCCTTCGCGAATTGCGACTTCAAAGTCATGTGACATTCCCATAGATATGATTGAAAAATCCATTCGCTCGTGTCTGATTTCGGATGAATACTTGTCGTAAAGTTTTTTTACTTCTGCAAAGTAAACTGCAGTCATCTCCGAATTTTCTTCAAACGGTGCCATGCACATAAGCCCTTTAATTCTTATGTTTTGACAATGCTCCAATACATGCTCTATCAGGATTCTCACTTCATCTGTAGCAACGCCAAATTTACTTTCTTCCATTGCGGCGTTTACTTGAATTAAGATATCCATGACTTTTTCATGCTGCCTTGCTCGCTTATCTATCTCGTCTGCAAGACGCACAGAATCAACAGAATGGATTAAATCCACCTTGTCAATTATATATTTTACCTTATTTGTTTGTAAATGTCCAATCATATGCCACTTTACAGGGGCAATTAATTCATATTTTTCCAATATTTCCTGTACTTTGTTCTCACCGATATCGGTAATCCCTGCTTTAATGGCTTCATTTATCTCATTTGCACTCCTAGTTTTAGTCACAGCACAAAGCAAAACTTCACCTTTTGTCCTGCCAGCTTTTACTGTTATTTCATCTTTTGTTTCATTTATTTTTTCAATATTAGCCTTAATGCTACTCATTTTTTCCCTCTATAAAGCAATTCTCGCCAAACACTCGCCTGCCCGTTTTGTCTATTCGCTCTCACCTGTATCCACGTCAGGCCTTCTTAAAATCTCATCATGCAGATTTACCGTAGGAATTCTATTACCTTCCTCATCGTAAAAAACCGAAACTTCCACAAGAGAGCTATCTCCATATGACGTAATTATTTGAATCGGCCTAAATACAAAATTTCCAGCCCTTGTTCTTACATATACGCCAATCACTCCGTCGTTAACTACTATGCTTTCATTTCCAATCATAATTCCATGGAAGTTTGACGTTACGATAGTTGCAGGTGCATATCTTATCCTTGCAAAGTCCGCATAGTATCTATTCGTCCTAAATATGATAAGCCATCTGTCGCCATCTTCTATTATATCTTGCACCGTAGCCCTGACATCACCTGCTGGAAGCTCGATAGTTACATTTCTGCCTCTTTCATATCTTGCGACATTACCTGTACCGACCCACGCTACCATAAACCATTCTCTATTATCAGCTATCTTGTAAAGCGGATCACCCACTCTTGTTGTGTACCTAACTACATTTGTCGGCGTGAGGTCTAGCCTGCTTACACTATCGTATCGCAAATACCTCATGTTATCAGGAGTAAAGTAATTTTCAAAACCATCTATATGATAGCTCACGATACCGTTAAACTCACTGACAAAATACGATGGAAATACAGCATCATGTCCTAGCCTGTCAACGATTTCCACAAATTCGTTTGCTTCATACATAATCTGTGCCCCTTCAAAGTCATGAGCATCATGCGGAGTTTGTGCCCCAGCAACTATATGCAATATTCGAGTTCCCGCCTTGACATGTACGCCATCACCAACATAATAGTTTATCGTTCCTGCACGAGTAGCCATGTAGACACGTTCATTTCGCACAAAATATACAGTCACTTCTTCGGAAACCCTAAAGCTTCCGTATTCCAAAACCTCTGTTGGTGTCAAAACCTCTGTGACGCTTGGAATTGCATATATAATAATAGCTAAAGCAATTACTGACAGCATAAATAATGCTAAGAGAATTCTTTTCACTATCCTTGCTATTTTCTTTGCTTTCATGTATCATTCCTCATCTTCTTTAGACTAGTTTACACCACTGCTTTCTAATATGCTACAAATATCTTACACGTTTGCAATGACTTTTTCTAGGATTTTTTTTTCTTTCTTTGAAAGGTTTTCAGTTGTTTTTATGAATTCTTCAAACAAATCCGGTCTTTTTTCTTTCGTAAGAATTAGCGACTGCTCAAATTTCCATAAATGTATCAGCTCGTGATTTCCATTTACGAGAACTTCTGGAACGTGCATACCTCTGTACTCTCTCGGCTTCGTATACTGCGGATACTCCAAAAGCCCCGAATAGATGGACTCCTCGCTTGCCGAGTTTTCATCAGAAAGTACATCAGGAATCATCCGCACTATCGAATCAATCAGCACCATCGCAGGAAGCTCACCGCCTGTAAGAATATAGTCACCTATAGACAATTCTTCCATATCCCAGTATTCGATAATTCGCTCGTCAATTCCCTCATAATGCCCACAAAGAATCACAATCTCACTTTCCTTTGAGAGTTCGAGGACTTTGGGGTAATCTAAAATCTTGCCCCTTGGCGACATGTAAATCAGCTTTTTTTCCTTTGCATCTACCGCTTCAAGTGCACGAAACACAGGGTCTGCCATCATAAGCATACCGTGACCTCCACCAAAAGTGTAATCATCTACATTTCTGTGCTTGTCCACAGAAAAATCGCGTATGTTGGTGGTCTCTATATCAAATATTCCTTTTTGCTTCGCCCTCCCTAGGATGCTGCTTTCTGTAACTGCAGGAAACATTTCAGGGAAAAGCGTTAATACATTTATTTTCATCAAATCAAGCCTTCTATAAGTTTTACATTCATTTGTTTGCTTTCGATATCTATGCTTAGGATAAATTCTTCGACAGCAGGAATTAGAATTTTCTTACCATCTTCCATCTCCACTTCGTACAAATCCTGTGCACTGTTTTGAATCACATCAGAAAGACGTCCGATTGTGTTTCCCTTATCGTCAACTACTGTAATTCCAATCATATCACGGATATAATATTCACCATCAGAAAGTACAGGTAAATCACTTTCATCAATATAGATATCGCTATCTTTTAGTGCTTCTGCCGCATTTCTGTCATCAATTCCACTCAGTTTAAGCGTAGCAATATTTTTGCTAAATCGTGATTTTTCAATCGTATATTTGACATTTTCAACGTATATATGCTGTTTTTCTTCGTATCTTTCTTCGGAATTAGAGTAGCTATATACTTTTACTTCGCCTTTTATGCCTACTGCTTTTACTATTTTACCTATTTGAATTTTTTCCATTTTCCTTGCCTTCATAAAAAACAGAGAGCACTGCAGTTTCCTACAGCCCTCCCGCTATAAATATTATTGCATAATTTCAACAATTACTTTTTTGCCAGTCTTCGTAGCAGCCGCTTTTACGACAGTGCGTAGCGACTTTGCAATTCTCCCCTGTTTACCTATGATTTTACCCATGTCTTCAGGTGCAACCTTAACTTCAATCACTACGGATTGCTTGTCCGAAACTTCTTTTACTTCGACTTGTTCTGGGTTGTCTACTAGCGATTTCGCAATAACTTCAACTAATTCTACCATCAGTCTTCACCGCTTTCTTTTCTATACAATGCCGGATTTCTTTAAAAGACTTTTTACAGTATCCGTAGCTTGTGCACCGTTGTCTAACCACTTCTTTGCTTTTTCAGCATCGATTTTTATTTCTGCTGGGTCAGTAAGTGGGTTGTAGTATCCAATTTCCTCGATGAATTTTCCATCTCTAGGTGAACGTGAATCTGCAACAACGACTCTGTAGAATGGCTTTTTATGTGCTCCCATTCTCTTTAGTCTAATCTTTACCATTTAAAATTCCTCCTTAAATTTGTGCTTTGTTTATTTAATATTTAAATCATTTTTACTAAAATGGATTAAAACCTCTAAGTGCTTTGTTTCTCTTATGTTTTCCGCCGGATTTACCGCCGCCACCGCCCATGAACTGCCTCATCATCTTTCTGGCATCTTCATATTTTTTTATGAGCGAATTTATCCTGCTTACAGGCTGACCTGAGCCTGCTGCAATTCTCTTTCTCCTGCTTGAATTTAGAATTGATGGGTCTTTTCTTTCTTCTTTTGTCATTGAAAGTATGATAGCTTCCATCTGCATGAATTCTTTTTCGCTTTCGTCAAGGTCAACGTCTTTTGCGGCTTTTTTATTTACACCAGGTATCATGTCTAGCAATTTGCCAAGACCACCCATGTTTTTAATCTGCCCCATCTGCTCAAGGAAATCCTCAAGTGTGAACTGGTTTTTTCTGAACTTATCTTCCAGTCTCGCCGCTTCCTCGTCATCGTAAGCTTCTTGTGCTTTTTCGATAAGTGAAAGCATGTCACCCATGCCAAGAATCCTGCTCGCCATTCTGTCAGGATGGAACTGTTCAAGTGCATCACTTTTTTCGCCCACACCGATAAATTTGATAGGCTTGCCTGTTACTCTTTTCGCCGAAAGTGCAGCACCACCTCTAGTGTCACCATCAAGCTTAGTCATGATGATACCGTCTATGCCAAGCTTGTCATTGAAACCCTCTGCCGCATTTACAGCATCCTGCCCTGTCATAGCGTCTACTACAAGTAAAATCTCATGTGGTTTTACTTCTTTTTTGACTTTGACAAGTTCTTCCATCAGTTCTTCATCGATTTGCAATCTACCTGCAGTATCGACAATAAGAACGTCATAGCCTTTTATCTCTGCCTGCTTCATCGCTTCTCGTGCGATTACTTCAGGCTCTTTACAATCTCTCATAGTAAATACAGGCGTATCTACATTCTTACCTACGATTTCAAGCTGGTCTATCGCCGCAGGTCTATATATGTCACATGCACAAAGCATAGGCTTCTTGCCGTTTTTCTTTAAGTATTCTGCAAGCTTTCCGCAAGTCGTTGTCTTACCAGTTCCCTGCAGTCCTACCATAAGGTAAACCGTAAAGCCTCTAGGCGAATAAGTAAGTTTGCTGCTCGTTCCACCCATAAGTGTCACAAGCTCGTCATTTACAATCTTAACTACTTGCTGCGCAGGAGTAAGACTCTCAAGAACATCACTTCCGAGAGATTTTTCTTTTACAGTATTTACAAATTCTTTTACGACTTTAAAATTTACGTCAGCTTCAAGCAAGGCCAGTCTGACCTCACGCATAGCCTCGTTAATATCTGCTTCCGTAAGTACGCCTTTGCCTTTGAGCTTTTTAAAAGCTGATTGTAGTTTGTCGGATAGGCTTTCAAATACCATCTTTAAAATCCCTTCGCCTTAAGGCTTGTTATTTTCTCGCATAACTTTGTTGTTGCTCACTCACTTCGTCAGTTACATACGTCTGAGTATGTGCCGTTCCTCGTTCGTTCACACGCCTCGTTCTGCAAGAAAATTCCTGTGCCTTATTAATATTTGTATTTTATTATTCACATTCCTAATTTAATATATTAATGTTTTTATTCACATCCCAAATTTAATGGTTATATTCTGTATTTTTAATTTGCGTTATCATCTGTCAACTGACTTATGATTTTTTTTAAGTCTTGTAATTTGTCTTTGTTATCCGTGCTTTCGTTAATCAGCGAATCTATTTGTTTGTTTGCCATCGCAATGAGATTTGATGTATGTGTGAACTTTTCAACAAGTCCGAGCTTTGCTTCATACTCAAATAACGCTTTTTCGGCATTTTTAAGCGTGTCGTAAACACCTTGCCTGCTTATCGAAAATTCGTCTCCTATTTCTGAAAGCGAAAAGTTTTCTGAGTGATAAAGCCTTATAACTTCTTGCTGTTTTTCTGTCAAAAGCTGTGCATAAAAATCATACAGCAAATTAATTTCTATTATTTTATCAACCATATCATGGACACTCCCATGTGGCAAAAGCCTCGCACCAACACGTTTTGCTAGTTATATAACTAGCACCTCAACCAATTTACCACAAAAAAATACCGCTGTCAAGCATTTTTACTTAACAGCGACATTTTTAGTGATTGATTGTTATTATATTTATTCATTGCTTCCATACTTGCCCACCGTTTCATTCAACAGATAACCATTAGTGTTTTGTGCTTGGCTGGCAAGTCTGATGTTGTATTTTAACATTTCAGCATCTTCTGTTATGACAGGCATATTTTCTGTCATAGATTGTGCAATAATCATACGGTCAAATGGGTCACGATGAATAAATGGCAATTCTGTAATCGCCTTAATGTGTTCCGACGAAATTTCTAATAATAAAAAACCCTCATTGTCTATAGCTTCAATAAATCCATCAATCCCACCGTCAAAATCTAACTTCCCAATGCTCATCTTTACCGCAACTTCCCAAACAGTAGCAATGCTAACATATATGATGTTTCTATTATCAGATATCATACCTCTCGTATATGCTTGCATTTTTTCATTACCGTTAAGAAACCACAGCACCGAACATGTATCTAACAATATTTTCATTACATATACTCCTCAAAATCTTCTAACGGTGCATCCCAATCATCTGCCATCCACATCTTCCCTTTCATTCTACCAAATTGGCGAACTTTCTTTTGTGGTTCGTCTGCCACTAATTCAAACGGAATACTGTTTGTTCTGATTGCTTGCCTTAGAAAAATATTTATAGCCGAAGTCATGTCAAGCCCTAAAGCAGCAAACACTTCTTGGGCTTTGTTTTTTATCTCGGCATCTACGCGAATATTAATATTACTATTAGCGTTTGAATTTACGTTTACATTCGCTGGCATAGCTAATTCCCCCTTTTCTTACTTTTTAAAATTTCATAAAAATATATAAATTGTTTCATTCCAATGTTATCACATCGTACGCATCTCGTCAACATTTTCGCTGAAAAAATCATCTTTTTTTGTGATTTTTTACTTTACTTAACAGCTATAAACTGTTTCGCCATGCTATATATAATTTGCGAGTTGCTTTTGCGTACTGAGGCGTAGTATCCCTATAGAAAATAATCTCTTCTCCATTATTTAAACCTACAATGTTTTAAAAAAGGAAACAAAAACTCCCTAATTATCCAAATTAGGTGCACGATTGGAAACAATTGAAATATAATGTTGCGGTCGAAGGATGATATTTCGCTAAATTCTACCCACTTGGTTTTGTTTTCATGAGTAAATGCAAAGCCTTTCTCGTAGATAATAAGCTCTGCAGACTTTACACGAAAAATGCCATATACATATATAGCCACTGACAGACCTATGAAAACCAAGCCTGATCCTAGAAGATAAACATCGGCAGCAGCATAAAAAGGCACTCTGAATAATATGTTCCAAACTAGTGGAACAATAACAAAACTGGCGTAAAAAAGTGCCGGAATGCCATAAACAATAAATCGCCTTTTACGTATTTGTGCAGGTTCAGTCATTGTAAAGCGTTCCACTTCATTCCCTAAGTTTATATTTTCCATTTTTTCAGACACCTTCTTACTTTTCGATATGACTTCGCCAATAACATGCGACTATAACGGAACTGTATATTATTATCTTAATTATAATCCATTCGAAGCCAATTTAAGCGCTGATTACGCTCATCTAAAGGCAAGCTCTCTAAATAATGGCCTATTATAAGGTTAACTCTCATGTTGCCAAACTGACTTGCCCAGTACTCGTATTCTGTCATCTGTGCACCTTCTAGGAATATTAAAAACTGATTTTGATTGACCGCTCCTCTTGACAGTTGTAAGTGTTCTTCAAGTACTGCGTAAACTTCTTCGTCTGTTACTGTAAATCCTTGTGCTATCGCTCCGAGATACATTTCATTTTGCCGTATTTGCCATTCAACGAAAATCGGATCTTGCTCTATCAGACCTTCTATCCTCTTTCTGTAAAGTCGCCCGTCTTCGTATATAAGTGCTCGTTGTTCATCGGATACAGACACATCTAAAATAAAGTTCCCTTGATCAACGATGATACCTTCACGAATCAAACCCTCCCACTCACTATCACTCATCGGCCTATCCATAGCTCGTTCCATCATAGCTCGTTGCCAGTCATCATCTTCACTAATCAATCCACTTGACAGCTCCCTGAGATATTGATATGCCCAACCAAAACCTTGCATGTCATTTGCTTCGTTATAATCCAAATCATAAACTGGCTCTTGCGAACTATTACCTGCACAAGCAATTAATGTCAAAGCTAAAATAAGTACGAACGTAAATTTGATTAATTTTTTCATAATTCCACTCCTTTCTACATATCATCAAAATCCACAAGTATTATTCGGTCACTTGCTCGTTTTTTTACATCTGGTTTGAATCCTGATTTTGAGAACAACATATAATATTTATCCTCAAAATCAAACATCTCTGCTTTATCTACTAAGCTATCAAGCACCCTGCTGTCAACTTGCTCATTAGTCCACTTGCACTCGCAAAAAATAGCTTTCTTTTCGGTGTTGTCGTATGCAAGCAAATCAATCTCTTGCTCACTTTTCATAAAAGGATTGTTCCCCCACCACCTGCCGCAATCCTTAAACTGGAATGGCAGTCGCCCTGTAATGTTTTCACGCCACAAATATTGCTTACAAATATCCTCAAACGCTTCACCCATAAACTCTGATATTTGACTTGAGATATAATCATAGACTAAATCACCATAATCAAGCGTTATTTGTGAAACGTTAGGATATACGAACCTATACCAAAAACGAAACATTCCATCGTTAAGGCGATAAATACTTTTTTTTGAAGTTGGTTTGTCCAAAATTGACAACTCTTTTTTAATTATATGCAAATCAATTAATGCTTTAATATACTTGTTACACTTTGCCGAATCAAAACTTTCGGTGTTGATTTTGGTTACGATTTCATTTAACTTTGATCTGCCTGTCGCAATTGCACTTATGATTGTGTTGTATGTTGCAGGCTCGCGAAGTTCTTGCTTTAGCAAGTTTGCCGGTTCCTCAAATAGCAAACCTTGCGGTCTAAAGAACATCTTTTTAATATTTTCTTCTAGTGATTGATTTTGTCTGACCTCAAGAAGATATTTTGGAATCCCGCCTGTTATACCATACAAAACTGCTTGTTCTTGTTTCGTAAATTCTGGAAAAAATTCCTTTGAAGTTTCAAAGTCCAATGGAAATAGTTTTTGCTGTCCTGTTCTTCTGCCATAAAGAGGGCTTTTATAACCGTCAACTTCGTTTTCCATAAACGACATAGACGAACCGCATAAAATAATCATCATATCTAATTGCTGAAAGTTCTGGTCGATTGCATGTTGAAGCAGCGAGGAAACTGGCTTATAGCTTTTCGCAAGATAAGGGTATTCATCTATTACAAATACTATTTTTTCTTTTTTTGCGATGTCATAAATAGCATCTAACGCAATACGAAAGTCTGTATAGTTTCCAGCTGACATAGTGTTATGAATTGCGTTCGTAAGTCCGACCATATTTTCTGCGTGGCTACCCTCTGTTGCAAGGAAATATATTGCTTTTTTATCCTTGATAAATTCTTTAATCAACTCTGTTTTACCGACACGCCTACGTCCGTAAATTGTAACCATCTCAAATCTACCGCTATTGTAAAAATCATTTAAAGCGGATAATTCTTTATTTCTTCCTATGAAAATTCTTTCGTTAATATTATTATGCATCTTATAACTCCTGATTTAATATACTCGTAAGTTCCGAACTCGTAAGTATATTATCGTCTAAAGTTATGCTTTTGTCAAGAAATTTCTCCTATTTATCCAAACAATCCTGCATTTACCCACATCGGGACTGCGACTGCCAATGCAATCAGACAAGTTATAAAATACAGTGTTCCATACATTGTAAGGTGCTTGTCTACCCATATTCTGTCGCCTGCAATCGATACGCTCATGACTGCCCACATGTTTTGAAACGGTCTAAAGAAGGTGTTGAGCGGCATTGCAAGTAGTGTTATCCATACTAAAGGATGTATTTGGTATGCTTCATAAATCGCTGGAAGGATTGGTACCATGATTGCTGTTGTCGGAATAAGTATCGCCACATCAAAAAATCTCCATGCGAACATAAATATTAAAGTGCAATATGCAAATAGCCATGGACTTACCGCAATCGGTGCAAGAGCCGGCACGACAATTCCAGAAAGCCATGATGAAATATCTGTTTCTGTAAATATCGCACTAAGGCTAATTGCCGAGCCTATGAAAATAACGAGATCCCAATTGACTCCGATGTTAAAGTCTTTTGATTCTAAAACGCCAAACAAGAAAAAAGCAAACACAGCCGCAAGGCAAACTGCAACATCAGGCATCCCGTGCATTTCGCTCGTTAAAAACATTATGAACACCATCGATAATATAACTGCTGCAAAACCTTCACGCCTGCTGATTTTTGTGGATGATTGACTTCTGATAACATCGATTACATCTTTTGGAATTGATTCTTTTGGATTTAATAGGAAAAAGCCCAAAATCGCTAAGAGCACCGTAGAAATCATAAAAGGAATAAACGCAACATCAAACCAGCTACTAAACGTAACTATTCCATCAAGCTCTGGAATTGCATTATACATCCCCATAAAAATCGGTCCTGTCAGGCTTCCCGAAAACCATCCCGTGCCAGGTACAATCGCCATTGCAAATGCAGTCAAAACGATAAGCGAATTACCTTTTGAACCTTTTTTGATGCCGCACAGTTCGCAGCATTGCAAAACGATAGGAATTACTATAGCAATTCGCACTGTAATTGATGGAGTTAACATACTAAGCACGATGCCTATTAAAACCCAAGCGAACACAAGTGATGCGTAGGAAGGTTTGAACATTTTTATTATGACAAGTGCAATTCTTTTTCCAAGTCCGGTATTTTGTAGGGCGTATCCAAAGAACAACGCCGGAATCAATGTCCAAACGGCTGACTGCGAAAACCCCGCAAATGCAACGCTAGGGAGAATTCCAAGAGAAAGGGCAGAAAATGCAAGGAACATTCCACCTATGGCATATGGCAAGTTAAAAGGTTTGAATATCCAGATGCATAACGTAACTATAATCCCACCAAGCATGATATGCGATGTGCTGTCCATGCCCTCTGAAAAAGGCTTCGCTAGTGCAATAACGAGTGCTATGAGAACCATAACACTGCTTCCAATATGCGATATCGTAATATTTTTTGTCATTAATCGTTGCTCCATTATATTAATTTGAAATATGTCATTTCATTATTTGCTTTTCTTAGCATATATTAAAAAAGCTTAACAATCAACATTTTTCACAAGGATAAAACGATAAAAGCCCGAATTTTGGGCAGAAAAAAACTCTTGCCAGCCAAGGAGTGCTTTTGCAAAAGTTTTTCCCTTTGTAAAGTGTTAAATGATTATTTCAAAAGATTAGAGACTAATCTTGAGAACCAATTTTTTTTATTCATTCCAGTCTTATCTGGCTAGTGGAACTCCTTCATTACTAAATTCAATGTATCCACTTCCGTCTGGAACAAATTTGCTACGACTAACGGGAGGCGTTGTTCTACCGCTACTTGATGCAGGTGTAGTTTGCTCTCCGCTGTTTGATGAAAATATAGTTCATCTTCCGTCATATGATGATATTGTAACTTTTCTATTATTGCTGTTGCTTGTTCTATTGTTATTAACATTATTGCCACCACTATTCGTACTATTGCTTATATTACTTATATTATTATTTGTATTGCTTGTCACTATCTATCACGTCATCCGCTGTCAATCTATTCTTAATCGTTGTTATCAACGTTTGTTTGCGTAGTCCAGAAGGACAAGCTTTTGAAGTTTAATACGCTTTTTTTGATTTTGCTTCTTCATAAGTTTGTCCTCCTAGTTCTTTTTTTTACAATTTTTTTCACTTTTTACAATCTTTTAACACTTTTTATTTTTTAATGCTTTCGCACTTAACAACTCTTTAAAAAACAAAACCCACTTCGTTACCTATTCTTCAAATATATTAGGTACAAAGGGGGTGTCGTCTCAATTTTTTATTGATGCAACTGGGCAATCATGGCTTTCGCTTTAGACCCCTCGCTTTGTGTCCTTGTCTTTCGACAAGTTTACCTTTACAATTTTCAATCAATATTTAGTTTTGAATTTTGTTTTTCAAGTTTTTTGTAACTATCGTTTTGTTATTTATCGCTTGTTGTTTTGTTACATTTTTGCTTGTTGACTAATCTTACCACGCAAAAATGTAACTGTCAACACTTTTTTTAAAAAAAACTTAAATTTTTCCAATAATTTTATTTTGTATACGATTTTTGTTGAATTTTCAAGCTTTATTACTCTCCCAACTCTTGACAAAATGGGCTTTTCCATCTATTATAGTTAATTATATCACTAGCAAAAGTTAGTGCGAAAAGGAGAAAGTGTATAGTATGTCTAATATGATTTGGATTTTATTTGTTTTTATTTTGTATTTTGGTCTGATAATAGGGCTGGCACTCCACTTTAGGAAAGCTCAAAACTTATCAGATTATTATTTGGCTGGGAGAGGCCTAAACACATGGCTCGGTGCTTTGTCCGCACAGACATCGGATATGTCTGGATGGCTACTTATGGCACTACCTGGCTCTATCTTCTTTTTCGGAACTGGCAGAGCATGGATTGCAATCGGCTTATTAATAGGTACGATTTTGAACTGGTGCTTCGTCGCAAAGAGATTAAGACGATATACTATTGT
>Ga0123355_10008501_pt1 | contig 15505 bp, 9 predicted proteins | sample TergutEmb28metaG_3_FD_89872 | JGI IMG/M metagenome (GOLD analysis project Ga0123355, IMG submission 89872) | Embiratermes neotenicus P1 segment gut microbial communities from Petit-Saut dam, French Guiana - Emb289 P1 | ecosystem: Host-associated > Arthropoda: Insects > Digestive system > Gut ... | reverse complement strand
TTCCGGTAAGTAACCCATTGATAACAGAAGGTAGAAAATTATTATATTTTACTTCTAAAATCACATTGCCATATGGCAACACAGATTTAGAATGTTTTTCAAACATCATGCTCGCCGTCACATCAGAATCAAATGTTATTCGAACATTCCCTGCCTGGTATGTATATGCTTCCCTATGATAATCAACCATGACAGAGGGACACATTCTTTTCAGCGCATGAACTGCATAAAAGTCACTGAAAACGCCCTCTTTGCCAACACTTTCCCTCATAAATTGATATTCACTTTGACACATCATTTGAAACTGTGCCTCTGTAATAGGAGCACTTTCTTTATATATGTACTCGCCTCTTTTATGTTTTCGTTCCAAACGCATAAACGCCCGATTGCGATTATAAAACCTAACTCTAAACTTATCACGTTCTACAACGCCACTTAGCTTCTCATGAACAGAGGTGCCGTACATGTCATCAAAATATAAGCTACTAATACGGTATTTACCATCAGCGTGCGAACTATCGGGCCTCATAACACGAGAAACTCTTTGTGCAAGTACGTAGGCATCATCTCTATTAATAAGATATTTTCGCTCAAAACGATACTTATTAGAAATTGGCTTCAAATCAAGAGCCTCCACAATGTTTATTCCGCAATAGAATAACATAAATCGGCATATAACTCAACTTTCTGACAAAACACATTAAATGCTTTGGCATTTGCTGTTGAACATGTTATCTGGTGACTAAGAGGTTGTTTCACCGCAATCTGTAGCATCACGATCTGGTGATATTAATATACGAAACGTATATTCCCAAGAGGCGACGGTCATGATTTTCACTCGGCACGAACGGTGAAGCTGCATCCTCTGTTTCAATCTCAATAACCTGCAGTCCATCAGACGATACAAGTTCGGCTGGTAATACAAACTCTACCACACCATATGATAAATCAATTTGACCAACCGGATGACCATTAAAAATCAAATTGGTTGTCCTTGTAACGTCAAAATTGCTTCCATAAATTCTAAGCTTCAGGTCAACAACATCAGTCGATATAAACTCTATCACACTTAGAGGAGATGTCCATCTGGCATGATTTTCCTGTCCATGCCAACCCGTGCCTATAACGAGCTCGCTATTGCCATTTACTGAAAAATCAATATGCAATGTTGGGTTTCGCTCATTAAGTGTTTTTTCTCGCACTGTAAACTGCATTCTATTAGTAATGCTCGAGAAGTCTGCCACAGTGCCAGGAGTTTGTTCTACTATCATCAGGTATGTAGGTATAAATGATATGAATCTCTCATCTAGCGTATTTGCAATATGATTTGCTGTTTGACCATTCTTTACTTCAAACCGCAAAATTAGTTCATTGTCATAAAACATGCTTGCCGGAATTACAAACCAATCGAATGAATCTCCAAACTGATATCGCTCCTCAGTAAGAAGCCTGTTGTTTACAAATATAGCTAATGTTTTATACTCATATATTCCGGTAAATATTTCAAAACACAATGCCATAAGTAAGTTTTCTGTAGGCTTTTCACCCAGCACTAAAGCCAGCTCGGTTGACTCTCCGAATGCACTTAAATCTCCGCCCGAAAATCCTGTGCGGATGTGATTAATACCTGCACCCCCAAAGGGGGAAAAGCTGAGAACATCTCCCAACATGTATCTTTGATCACTGACCTCAACCATATTATTTGAAAAAACATTTCCCGTCCAAATACCGGACATCACATCAGTTGCTTCACCAATCCAAACATATTCAAACACATCAGGCAGGTACAAATCACGCCAACCGTCGTCCCAAAAATAGTTTAAAAATGTCCTCGGACGAAATGCGTTGCCATCAATATCTTGTATGCTTTGACCAAACGCATTTGTTCCGGTTACAGCATTTGCTATAGTAGGTATAAGATCACTAATTGAAATCGGAGCATCTGATATAGAAAAATCTTGTCGCTCATCAAAATTCTTAATCATAAGGGTAATACTTTGTCTAGCATCAAGAAAACCATGATCTGAAGTTATAATAACCATAGTATCGTCATATATTCCAAGCTCTTTTAATTGATTCAAATATTCACGAACAATTAACAAGGCACCCCGTGTTTGTGATATAACATCGCCTCTTTCATCGCTGTCAATTGGAAGAGCCAGCTCATTCATTGTAAACGGTGAATGTGCTCCCCAAAGGTGATACAGACGAAATGAGTTTCCCTCACCACTTACTTGAACTCGCTCTTCTTGCAGTTTTCTCATAAAATTAACATCTGTACCAATAAAAACATGATATGGCGGATATAGACCTTCATCTGCAGTAAAAACGGCATAAAAATTCGCATCATACATCCAAATATATTGTTTCATGATATGTGGAGCGAATCTAACCGCTGTAAACTGATAAAGAAGTTGAGCAAATCTTACGTGCGACGAAATTCTAGCGTCTCGATACATTGCATTAATAGTATTTCTATACAATGCTTCGTTAGCAAAAAAGTGCATTGTATAGACTCCAATATCAAAGTTGTTTTCATGCAGAACAGAAAATAGATGCGAGTTATCGAAAGCGTAACTTAAATAATCATCAAATGGCGTCTGATTCTTCGCAGGTATCCCTGTTAACATATAAGGGATAGAGGCCTTTGTTGTCGGATACATACCTAGTGCATTGTGATAGTAAGTAAAATCCGCAAAAAACTCTTTGTATTCGGGGAATGTCTCAAGGATTTCGTTCATATATGCTGAGTCAAATGTATCAATAACAAACACTACTACATTTCGCCCTTGAGATAGTGTAAACATATCTCTTTCAGTGAGCATGTATCTTTCAACTTGCCTTGGTGCTGTAAAGAATAGAAAAATAACCGATGCTACTTGCACTATGACTACAATTATAGCAACAGCTTTAATCCCCTTGCCGGCCAGATCCGGTTTGAGTTTCACAAAAATTGGAGGCACTAAAACACAAAATATCCATACTAAAGTATTAATCACTGCATGGCGTCTGAATAAGTGCCACTGAACTTCCCTGCCGTCAAGTATGCCATAATCAGCCTGCAAAAAATGACCTTGTACAAAAATTCCAATACCAATACCAAACAAAGTCGCAATTGCATATTTGTTCAACTTTTCCGGCAACACATACAAAATAGCCGATATCAATAATATTGCAACAATGGAGATGATTGTGATTGTTATTAATACAACATCTAACGAAAACCATAAAGCTCTCCTATTACTCAAGAACACTTCAAGAGGGCCAAAAAACAAAAAAGTTGTACACAAAAATGCCGATGCCAGGATCGACCTTAACAGTTTTTTATTCAGTATTACTCGCTTTTTCATGTTTTGCACTTCTCCAAACTCCTAAAAGTTGTATTATTTTAGACCATGACTGAGGGGCACATTCTTTTGAGGGTGTGAGCTATCGGGCCTCATAACACGAGAAACGCTTTGTGCAAATATATGAGTATCAGCTTTGCTTATGAGATATTTCGCTCAAAACGATGCTTTCTAGAAATTGGCTTTAAATCAAGAGCACCCACAATGTTTATTCTGCGATAGAATAACATAGATCGGCATATAACTCAACTTTCTGACAAAACACATTAAATGTTTTGACATTTAGAGAAATATTTGGTATCGTTAGCCACGTAACATTTGACAAAGTATAATTGTAACTAGGAGGTACATTATGTATTTAGATCCCGGATTCGGTGGAATGCTAATTCAAATTGTTGTTGCGCTGGCTGCAGCAGGCGGTGCCGTCATCTTTGCCATGAGACGAAAAATCAAATCCCTGTTTTCAAAAAACAAGGACGATGATAGTAGTATTGCTCCACCGGACAGCGTTGTGAATTCGTCCGACGATGATGCTGTTGATATGTTATCTGATGATTAAACTATAACGCATCACTTCCTCGCAATAATTCGCATAAGCATTGGCGAATTATCACCCATTCTTGAAAATTCATCAGACTCCTCAAAGAAATCAATTGTGAAGCCAATGTCTTTGAGCTGTATTAAAAATGCATCAGGGTCTAGAAATCTCCTGTAATGGTTGTCTGCAATAAATTCATGCTCGCCTCTCGGCTCTCCATGACCATAAATTGCATCGTTTATTGTTCTGGTCTCGCTAAAAAACAGACCGCCCGGAACCAAAGAATCATAAACATTTGGCAATAGCATGTCCTGCTGAAGTTGTGTAACAGCATGAATTGTCCATCGTGCGTAAGCATAATCATAGTTAATACATCTAAGTGCTTTCGTGTTCTCAAAGTTGTCGCAAATTGCAAGTATCGGCAGAGACTTGTCTACAGAATCAATTGCCCCTTGTGATGAATCAACTGCTGTAACTTTAATTCCATTTTCGGCAAAATACATGCTGTCACGACCATTGCCACAACCCAAATCAATGAGCATTTTGCCCCGCTCCATATAGTCGAAAGAAAACTTTGCAAAGCCGGAAGGAGGCTTCGGAGCCAGGTCTTTCTTATAATAATCATTCCAATATTTAACATCTGATGTTTGATTCGACATGTTCTTCCTCACTTTTTATATATTTCTATGTAGCTTACTTTTTCTCAAGTTGCTTCAGTATATATTTCCCACCAGCTTCACCGCTCCGACCGGGATAATAAATATATTGTGAAACTATTTCTTCGATTTGTTTGCTGTATGAATCTTTTTCATTCAGCAACTTTTTAATGCTATCGAGAAGTGTACTGTTTATATCCTCAACGTCAATTGACCCGCCAACTGCATCTCTAAGAGTAATGTCCAAGGGCTCAATCCCATATAGTTTGTAGTTAGGGTTCATAACCTTCATAGGCGTATTAATAAACAGACATGGCTTCAATGTGCAGTAGGCATATTCATAGCCAATTGTTGACCAATCAGTTATTAGCAAATCGGCGGTGTATATCGATTCATTCCCAAGAAAATCTAATTCAAATCTAACTGACCCTTTCTCTTGAGAAGAGCGCACACTAGAAAAACGAGCGACTAATTCCTCAATGCGCTCCGGATATAGCTTTATATACTGCGGGTGTGGGCGAACAGTGATGTCATAACTGCTTCCACCTAAAGACTCGAGCATTTTCTCTATACATATATCAAGAATATTATCAGCTTGCCACGACGGTGCTATTAATATTTTCGGAATTCCATTAGCTTGCTTGTCTAGCTGCTCGTATGCAGTTTTTATTTGATCATAAACGCTATATCCTACTTTGATAAGTTGTTTCTTTGGTAGCTTCGCGGTTTCTTCCCTCCTGCGTAGCTCCGTTACTTGATGTGAACCAACACAGAAAATGGAATCAAAATGGTCAAAGGCCTTTTCTTTATACACCAAATGCGCGCTTGTTAAGCTATGAAAAGTGAAAATGTATTCAATATCTTCCCTAACAATTGATCTCTTAAAATGAAATGATTGCAAATCAGGCACAGTTGTAACTAATACATCAGTGTTTAGCTTCAACATAAGCGTAATCATCTTTTTTTGCCCGACGTAATAAGGTTTGATTTGTGAATGATGTTCATTGAAGAGAGCATCATTCGGGTCGTTTGTTAAATAATGTATTTCTATATCAGAGTTGTTGATGATATAGTCTATTATTGTTTTATAAAATCTATATTGCCCACTTGAAATTGCATAAAACACAAGTTTCTTATCAGCAACTTTAAATCTAGATATATCGGCTATTTCTCGAATTGAAAGTTGCTTTTCAATAGCACGTTGCTCTCGCAATTCTTCGGGAGATTTACGATTTGCTTCAATATATGCAAGTGCCTCCGGTGCAAGTTTCTTTGGGTTATATATAACGTCCAGAAGTAAAACAACAACTATGCCCATCAGATTTCCCATAGTCCAATAAATTCCAACACCAACCGGCAACACCACGCCAAAATAAATTGACAATGCAACTATAAAAATAGTCATTCCAAGATTCGTTCGCTTACTTTGGCTAAGCATAGCAGGACTGATTTTGTTTTGTACCAAACAAAAAGCAGTTGCAGCCAATCCCGAAAGTACTGGAATAATAAGTGTAGCCGACGGGTTAACTATAGATGGAACAACATCCAACTCCAATCCTAAAAACATCAAGTCTACAGCTGGTGGGTCAAGTAACACCTGCATAACGCCCACGATTATCACAAGTTGCAAAAGTAGTGGAATAATACCCATAATGGGGCTATACTTCGCCTCTTTGAAAAGCTGATATTGTTCTTCCCCAAGCTTTTCCTTATCACCGGCATATCTAATCTTCATTCTTTCCAATTCAGGATACAGTCGTAAAAAGCGTATTGAATTGTTGTGCGCAACAGTAATTAACGGAAAAAGTATAGCTCTTACAACCACGGCAAAAAGAATAATAGCCAGCCCATAGCTGTCTGTTATTCTGTATAATAAATCTATTATTAAACTAAGGGGCGTTCCTAAAATTGTATTTATAAAGTTCAATTTGTTCTCACATTACATATATTTTCTATCTTCGATCAACTGCAACAAGATTAAATTGCCCGTCTAAGTCCCTAATAAGTCTCTTTCTCTTTCCTTCGTCGCCATACACATCACAGACTTCTTCCACATCTCCCTCAGCAATTAATCTACCCTTTTCAAGTAGCATTGCTTTGGTGCACACTCCTTTTATCATGCCAATGTCGTGGGCAACTAGCAATACCGTTACACCATCAGAGACCATATTCATCACTCTGTTTTGGCATTTCTCTTGGAATTTAAAATCCCCAACTCCCAAAATTTCATCAACAATCAATATATCAGGTTGCACACTTGTTGCCACAGCAAAACCAAGGCGCGCACTCATCCCTGTCGAAAAATTCTTTAGTGCCACATCCTCAAATTCCCATAATTCAGAAAAATCCATGATTTCTTCATATTTTTGTTCCATGTATGAAGGCGGATGTCCGTACATTGCGCCGTTCATATATATATTATCACGTGCCGAAAATTCCGGATCAAAGCCTGTACCCAATTCAAGTAGCGGTGAAATCTCACCATTCACTGTAATTGTCCCTTTGGTCGGCTTAAAAACACCGGCAATTAGCTTAAGCAGAGTAGACTTCCCAGCACCATTAAGCCCCATAATGCCAAAAACCTCTCCTCTCTCAACAGAAAAGGAAATATCACGCAACGCCCAAAACTCCTCATAAAATAATTGCCTCTTCAAAGCCTTAACAACATATTCCTTAAGACCCTGTATTTTATCCTTGCTTAAATTGAACATCATTGATACATTATCAACAGAAATCGCTATATTATCCAAAAAAATACCCCTCAATCACATACTTAGAATATATCTATCTTGCTGACGCATAAACACATAAGTACCAAAACAAAATGCTGCCAAAGCATTTCCTATGCTAACCATATGATCCCACAAACCCAACACCGTGCCATCCATTGTCATAGCTCGGAAAATGTTCAGAAAGTGCAACATTGGATTTAGCCCATAATATGGCAATAACCAATCAGGAATGATTTCAATAGGATAAAATATCGGTGTCATAAACATCCATAATGACAATAAAACAACATAGAGATGCGACAAATCTCGGAAAAACACCGACATTGATGCCATAAACATTGCAACTCCCAGTGAAAATATAAATAAATATAAAAGTGGCAGAGGCACTAAAAGCATTGTCCATTGAAATTCTGTGCCTGTAACTATAAAAACAATCAGAAATGCGATAAACATAAAACCTAGATTCATAAGCGATGAGATCATTTTCGACAACGGAAATATATACTTTGGTACGTATATCTTCTTTATAACACCCTCACTTGCAATAATAGAGTTCATGGATAACGTTGTTGACTCTTGGAAAAAGTCAAAAATAACGCGTCCGGAGATAATATATACAGGCATATTTTCAATCTCAAATCGAAACAGATATTGAAAAACGAATGTCAAAATGAGCATCATTAAAATTGGGTTCAAAACTGACCATACTACCCCTAGAACACTCTTACGATATCGAGTTATAAAATCTCGTTTCACCATAAGGCTCAAATAATACTTATAGCGATTGAACGCAAACATCTGCGCACTAACGAAATCCCGTTTAAAAATGAGAACCAATATTATTACTGTTGTTACAGCTGCCACACCCGCCAGATAAAGTATTCTTGGAACAAATACAATGAAATTGTCGCCTCTAGCACCAACAACATGCTCAGGCAAACTAAGTAGTGGTATGAAATATAATATGGTAAGGGTAAACGTAATCAATATAAGTCGCTTTTTAGTTAATGTCATAAAATACTCATTTCAAAATAAAAATTCAATTGATTATAACAAGAATTACTAAAAGTTTCAAGTACAGCTTCAATAGAGTTTCTGTCAAGAATGCAATAGTACAATTCATAATTGTCTCGCATTAATCAACAGCTGAAATTGTCATTTCTCTGAATCCAATTGCCACAAGACGCACTTCTTCACTGTTCGCCCATACATCCATTGGGCGAACAGCATCTGGGAATTCAAATCTTAACTCTAAATCTAATCCATTTCCAACGGATTCTTTTGGAATTTCAAAGCTAGCAGTTTGAAATTCCCAGCCAACATCCGGAAAATTCACCTCATCAACTAACTGGTTCCCCGAATAAAGCCTAACATTTTGACCTCCGCTGGATGGAAACACTAAGAACGTCATGTCTAACCTCAAGTCAGAGGTCGCTGGCACATCAAGCCTAACAGCAAACAATGACTCGTGTCCATATGACCAAGTGTAGTCATCATCAGGAATTGACACTCCAACAGGAAAGTATATGAAAGGAGTCGTGAAGTAGGGGTTTGCACTTGCAAAATGTAATGTGTCATTTAATCTATATACTGGTGGCTCCAGATGAAGCCGCCCCATCCCCTCATGGACAACTCCACTAAACTGCGCATTGGCAACATCGGTACTACTAGCAGAAAAAACATACTCGCGAACATCAGACAAAAATGCAATTGTTGCTATCCCAAAAGCCATGTCGACTTCAGAATAATAATAAAACATGCGCTCATATTGTCCAATTGCAGCATTTTTCAAATACTCCACTGCCGTCAGCTCTCTCATCACATATGACTCAAGCATAGGCATCAGATTTTCAAAAGAAAGAGGTGCCGAAGATATAGAAAACGGAGTTCTATGCGCAGGATCTCTTACAAGTAACAGGGGGCGCTGATTCATCTGAGTAAGCCCATGATCTGCTAAAACGATAAATAATGTGTTGTCATCTACACCCGCTTCAATCAAATTATCAAGGTAATCCAATGCAATTTGCAAAGACCCTCTCACTTGCTCTATCATAGGCACTTCCCCTTGGCTAACGGGTTGCGCATTTCTATCAATGGCTCCTCCAAGATCAGCACGAGGCCCTCCAATATGGATTACTGTGAAAATGTTTCCGTCTGACGTCAAATTCAGTCCATTTTGCATCAATGGCTCATGAAAGCCGACATTACTATAAGTAAATTCACCACCAAAATCAGCAGATGCTCTGTGTTGATTAAAGAGCAAAGAATAATCTATCCATACTAGCTCTTTAGCAATATGCGGGAAATAACGCATACCGCTAAAACGGAGCAGGCTGGCAAACATGCCTGCAGGATTATCAATAACCCACTCCACTTCATGAACATTGTCGATGTAGTTCACAAAATTACGACTTATGAAAGTTGTATCTACATGAAGAAAAATACTAAAGTCTTCTTCATATAGCGTTGAATATATTGGTGCAGTCGCAAAGGCATAGTCTAAGTAATCCCAAAAAGGTTGCTCATTCAGGTATGGCATGCCGGTAAGTATGTGTGGTAACGCTCCCATCGTTTTGGGAAACATTCCAAGTGTATTGTCAAAAAACACAAATCCATCTAAAAGTTCTGCAAGTTCCGGTTCTTCCTCCAACAGCTCATGCATAAAAATTGTGTCAAACGAATCTAATATCAAAATTACTATGTTCTTATTTTCTGAAACGGTGTACAAATAGTCTGTAGTTGCAATCAATTGTACACCACGCCTAGGCGATTGCTGTGTTATCAAAAAAAGTGTCGTACCCGTCTGTGCAAACAAGACCACACAAGTTGCATAAAGCATAATCTTATGTGTTATCTCACGCCGGAAACGGACTGCAACAACTGGCATGCCCAATAGTACAAGCCATGTAGCTGTATTCACTATTGCCCAAATAGTAAACTCTTCCCAAGCCACAGACCTTCCATCCAGAATACCGTAATCCACCGGCATTAGGTTACCTTGAATGTATAGTGCCATTCCTAATCCCCATATCATCGCCACATAATATCGTCTCAGCTTTTCAGTTAATAACAGTCCAATTATGCAAAGAACAATAACGCATGTTACAAAAACAACTAGCAATATTTTAATAACATCATACCATGTAAACCACAGTGCCATAGAATTACGAATAATCATCTCTATCGGAGCAAAAACTAAAAATGTAAACGGTGCTAGAGCGAGAGGCAACATGGTGTATAATTCCACTTTTATCACTTTCATAGGATTAATCATTCCTTCAATAAATCAGTCCGGATTTCATTTTGATATTAAAGCACTCAAAATCTCGTCCGTCTTTGTATCCCAGGTATTCTCAAGAGCATCTTTTCTTAGCATTTTCCAATATTCATCTTCTTTACTCATTTCAATAATTTTTTCTGCTTCTCTTATAAAGTCATTAACATAACTATAAGTGTTAACGCTTTTATATTTCAAACATTCCGGCATTCGAGATGTTAATATAGGCTTTCCTGCTGCCATATACTCAAACACTTTTATTGGAGATGTTGATAGTATAAGTTCATTAAGAATAAATGGTATTGTCGCTATATCGAAAGAAGTTAAAAACGAAGGGAGTTTATCATACGGCTGTGCAGGCACATAAATAACATTACTTAACTCCAGTATACCACTTCTGTCCAATGTTCCGTCAAGATTGAGACCAATCAAAACCCATACCCAGTCGGGTTTCTCCTTCGCCACTCGTTTAATTAAATCATAATCAAACCAATATGCCAATGCGCCATAGTAGCCTAGTACACAACTATATTTTTCAATCTTGTCTTTGATAGTTTCATTTATTGGAATTTCAGGCGTTTTTACAAAGAAATCATAATCACCTGCATTAGTGGACAAAATCGTTTTACTTGCAGTACTCTTTGCTTGTTCATATAGCTTCGTTGCGGTACATACTGTAAGGTCTGCGCTCTTCATTAAAGAAATATGATCTTCCTCCATTTGCTCATCATATCCGGCAAATATATCTAATTCATCTATATACTCATATATAAAGTAATCGACTCTTATTTTATCAAGATAATCTTTGTTACGTGTCCAGTTGAACGATATGATAATATTTTTTGCTGATTCTTCAATAGCCGATGATACTATGGGGAAATAATCAGCATTAACAAGCCATAGCTGGTCATTCAGCCGCTTGATATCTTCAACATCATCATATTGACCATTGTAAGTTATGTATACAGCAACTATATCGGGTTTTCGGGAATATGCCGCAGCAAGTTGTTGAGGGCGTTGAAATAGCGGTATGTTCCAATCAATGTTTGGTGGGAATATGATAACCGCTTTATTTTTTACAGCTTTTTTCATTATCAACAAATTTCTCTCATTAATGAATGCGTTCAGAATAGATTCCTGCTCGGAGTTCATTTGAGCACACGCTTTCCACTCATAGAACACCGGCGGTAGCACACCAACACACTCCATCTTCTTTAGAAAGTGCATTTTTGCTCTAATATCTATAAAAGTAAACATACCTTTTCCATCTTTGAAGCTATACCAGCCTTTGTACAGTCCGAGACCATTTTCCGTCTCAACTGATTTCTCACTAATAAAGCAATGTCGCTCCGGGCTTATCCCCACAACCGCCTCATCATTCATTTGCACTATGTAATGGTTGTCAAGTGGCTCTTTTTCACTATTTAAACCATTCATATCAAAATATACTATATGTGCATCGCAATAAGAATGAGGTTCGGAAGAATCTACGCCAGCTTCTAAAAGACTGTGTCCAGCCAATACCAACGCATTCAAAAATTGGATGTGTAAGGCATTGTTCACATCAAACCCATGCAATATCCATTTTAGAGGATAAAGCAAGAAAGATCTTCTAAACAAGTCCCATACTGCTAAATCCTTTGCGTGCTGAGTTATCTTGAGTTCTTCTCTTTTCGCAGTCAAACTGTTAGAATGCCATCTATAATCATATATTGGTTCTTCAAAAGTTGCATGTCTGATTTCAAACAAATTATTTACTCTCATCCAGTAATCAGTATCTTCAACAGTATAGCGGTTTGCCGAATATTCGCCAATCGCGTAAGCCACAGACGCTCGGTACATGAATGCTGCGCCGATTGTGTTATTAATCCCTAAATTTAGGCGAGTAGTTGAGTGCGGATACGATACAGCCTGTGGGTATAGTGGGTGAAGGTACCATGAGAGATCCGTAATATAATCACCATTTTCATCTATGAGGTTCATGTTAGCATACACCATGTCAATTTCCGGATTATCTTCCAAATCAGCAACAAGTTTCTCTACAAAGTCACTATGCATGTTATTGTCAGCACTTGTCCACGTGAAATACTCTCCCCTTGCAACATTAAATCCGTTTGCCAATGCTCTCGGAAGCTTTTGATTCTCTTGGTTGATGACGCAAATCCGTGAATCTTTTGATGCATACTCCTCAACTATGCTGGATGTTTCATCAGTCGAACCATCATTAACTACTATAAGTTCAAAGTCACCATATGTTTGTGACAAGACGCTTTCAATCGATTGAGCAAGGTAATCCTCCCCGTTATATACAGGCAAAACGATGCTAACGAGTCTCTCTACAAATGGAGCGCCAATGTCTGATGTTCTTAGATAATATATTTCGTTTCTGGCTCGCTTATATTGTATAAATTCTTGCTCTGCGTCTTCTTCTGAAAATTCCATGCGGTTTTCTTTATTAGACGTCATCTCAACATAACCATTTTTTAGTGCGTCAATACTTACATTTATGGCATTCAAGTTGCTATTCAAATACTCTGTAGGAATAATCGAAGAATAAGGAAGTTTGTATTTCTTTACACCAATACAGCGAAGTGCAATTTTTACAGCAATTTTCAGCTTATCCATAAAACTCGCATGCTTAAATAAAACACCTATATCAAACACACGAGTCCATCTCCGAAATTTTTTATTATTTAGCCTCACAATTATAGCGTTTACATGAGCGGCGATATTATCAATGTTTTCTGTAACTTTCATATTTTTGTTGTGGATATTCATATTGATAGAGTCTTTCATTTTACTTTTCACTGATATGAACCTGTTAACAATCAATTTTGATGTGCATATTTGTCAAACCATCCACGCCAAGCCTACGCCTGTGTCCATCATGTACAGTTTTCCATTTTGAATTGAAGATTTCTTTGTTCTTGTTAAACAAGCTCATAAATGTATCATCATCCATTTTTTTGAAAGATGAACCCTCAAAGTGGTGTATGAATGAATCCTCGGCAATGCACAACTTATACCCCGCATTTTTTGTAGCTCGGCTATAATCATCATCCTCAAACATCCCAATGGAATATGCCTCGTCAATATAGCCACACTTTTCAATAACCTCACGTTTTATACAAAGCGCAAACATGGCCAGTGCACCATGCTCCTTACGGAAAATCTCACCCATATGTAGCCATGTATAGCGATCAGCGAATTGATGGACTTCAGCTAATGTAGTGTAGTCGACTGCTATCTTTGCTTCATTTCCTATAGAGTTTGTCACAGAGCCGGACAATCCTAACTCGTTGCAATTTTCAAGATGCTTGACAAGTGCTGTCATCCAACCTCTCGTTACCACAGTATCGTTGTTTAGCAATATGACATAATCTCCATCTGATTGTTTCATGGCTTCGTTATTACCACCCGCGAAGCCCTTGTTTGAGTCATTAAGTATAATTTTTAAATTAGGGACATTTTCTTTATCCAAATCAGTAAGCCACTCTCGAGTTCCGTCTGTCGAATAATTATCCACGATAATTACCTCAAAATTAGGGTACGCAGTTTTTTCCAGTATCGTTTTTATGCATAGCTTATTTAACTTCAAGTTGTTATACATGAGTACAATTACACTCACCTTTGGTACGGTTAAACTAATTGTCGATGCAAAATCTTTGTATCGTTTAAACCAATCGTTAAGCCGTCCCATGTTCATAAGTGATTCACTGTCTTTTAACGTGTCTGTTTCGTTGAGGCAATTTTGGACATGTGATAAGAATTCATCCTTATCGTTTGACATAAGAACATATTCATTTCGGAAAGGTTCAAGTTCAGGTATTTCGGTTGCTACAATTTTTTTGCCTGCACTTAGATATTCGTAGAACTTTACAGGGTTCGTAGCTTTAATCAAATCTGTTGATGTATCAAACGGAATTAGACAAACATCAAATTCCTTCAAGTATGTTGGAAGCTCTTTGTACGGTTTTTCTCCTAATAACTTGATGTTGCTGTGTGCTTGCATCTGAGAATGGAAATCCGTAACTTCCCCTATTAAAGCAATGTCACAATCGGGTAGACTTTTGGCGACATGGCACACAACGTCATATGCAAACCAATGAGCAATCGCTCCGTAATATCCGATTATTTTCCTCCCGCTTGAAACGGATTTGCCTTGAGCAGAGGAAAAGAACTCATATTCTGTGCCATTCCTCACGATAGTAACATTATCGTTGTGCTTTATCGCAATATCGTAAAGGAACTGAGAACTGGCAATAACATGGTCACTTTCAGCAAGTAGGGTTATGCAATTTTCTTTTACCAGTTTTTCAGACGGATTAATGAACCCTGTGAAATCATCCATATAATCAGTTATAATTTTAAAACCAAATTTACTTCGCAAATATTTAGCCCCATATATCCAGTTGGGATAATCAACCAAAACTATTGCATCACGCACAGCATACTGATTGAGAACCCTATCAAAACCGGCTTGCAAGTTCTCCATATCGTCTTTCCAATCAGTGATGTGAATAGCCGATGCTTTTGAACTTTTTATATTTACTACATAAAGATTTTCCTCTTCATTTACTATCGAATTGTCGCTAAAATGATTGGCATTAAAGTAAAACACGCGATGCCCGTCAACGGCAAAATTTAAAGCTAAGTGTTGGGGTCTTTGATGCCTGAAGTCGAAGTCAATAATAGATAATATAATTACGTCATATTTATTGTAGGTCTGTGCAAGCATTAGGTTCTTAGACTTATCCAGTGTATGCAGAGCCATGCTCGCACGAGCATCCCAGGAGTTGCTTTGTGCTATAATAGGAGCATTAACTTTAGCCTTATCCTTTATAGTTGCATTTATGTAGTGGTCAAGATGAAGCAAATATTCATCTAAATTGTTATAACATGCAATAAATTCACATCTATGCTTATCTACCTCTTCCATGAACGATGAAATTACC
>Ga0123355_10008500_pt1 | contig 15508 bp, 18 predicted proteins | sample TergutEmb28metaG_3_FD_89872 | JGI IMG/M metagenome (GOLD analysis project Ga0123355, IMG submission 89872) | Embiratermes neotenicus P1 segment gut microbial communities from Petit-Saut dam, French Guiana - Emb289 P1 | ecosystem: Host-associated > Arthropoda: Insects > Digestive system > Gut ... | reverse complement strand
ATTAACCTATCTAAACTCATGCCTTTATGGCCTTGCTCTATATTAGCGATATAAGGAGACTTAACTCCGAGAATTTCGGCTAGCTCTTTTTGAGTCAATGATTTGACTTTTCTATAATGCTGTATTCTTTGTCCTATAATTTGCAAGTTGGTCATTTTCACTCACTTTTTCATCGACAGACTACTTGAAAAATCGACGATTTTTTGTTATACTATAGTTGCCTGGGTTGCTATAGTTGCATAACGCCGCATCAATTCACTAATCAAAAGCCTATTCCAGTTCGGAGACATTATCAAGTCCGAGAATTTTTTTATTATATCTATACTAAGCTGTATTTGCGATAAACTAAAGTCATCCAAAAAGTTAATACTTTCTGATATATCAGTAATTTCGTGTCCATAAAGGACATATTCAAATGTGACGTTCATTTTTTCACATATTGTTTCAAGCATTTCTATCGAAAACTTTTGTCCCCGTTCAATGTTACTAACATTTCGTCTTGAAATGCCAATTAAAGTGCCGAATTGTTCTTGGCTTAAGTTTTTATCCTGGCGAATTTTTCTGATTCGCTCGCCAACCTCTGACCATATCATATAAATCTCCTTGAATTTTGTTATATGGTGTATAATATCACGAAAAATACATTTTATCGAAATCAAAGAAAAGTATGTAGAAGTATGTTGAAAGGAGTCGAAAAGTGGGTTCAAGCAATCCGATGAAAATCATCATAATTGAAGATGATGTTTCTGCACTTAAGGAATTTATTGACTGTGCGAGCAATAGATTAGATATCATTATATCCGGAATGACAGACAGCAGCGATGAAGGAATCACATATGTCAAGAACAAGCTCCCGGAAGCGGTCATATTAGATTTAGAGCTTAATTGGGGCAAGGGGTCAGGGTTTGATTTTCTAGACAAGCTCAACCAATTGGACTTGGTTTTGCGCCCGATTATCATTGTTACAACGCAAAATCGCAACATGGCTATTCAAAAACAACTACATACCGACTATGCTGTTCATTGGGTATTCAGCAAGTTTCAAGAGGGATACAATCCAGACTTAGTGTTCAACCATTTAGTGAAATTTCGAACATATCTACACAGTCAAAATGATGATAACAAACCGATGAAAACGCTGGAAACTCCGGAGGAATATGAGCGGCGAATCATAACAAGAATCAAAGCGGAGATGAATCAATTCGGCATATCAACAAGGTATAAAGGTCGCATAATCGTTGAGGATGCAATATTCCGACTTATTTTCAAAGATGACAAGAAGGAATCGGAAACAGTATTCCAAGACCTTGCTCGAGCGCGCAAAACGCACTACAACAACATTATAAAGTGTATACAAACAGCGATAAATGACGCATGGCAAAATCACGACGATATTGATATGCTGGCTAAAGTGTTTACCGATCCGGTGAGAAAAGACTCCGGCGGTCCGTCTCCAACACAATTTATTCATTATTACGCGAAAAAAATACGAGAATCTATGTAAAGAGGAGGATTGGGATATGTGGAGTTGGGTTTTGCGTATGCTTGGAATGGTCAGCTAAAAATATTATATAAGGAGTATTGAGGTATGTGGAGTTGGATGTTACGCGTGTTTGGACAACCTAGACCGTGAAAAATTAAAGCGATCGGGAAAGTTCCCGATCGTTTTTTGTTGATTTTTTTGATAAAATAGATTATATAAAATGGGGAGAAAGTGATTAGTATTATTTATTTATTTAATAAGCAGTATCCACATAATAGGTATTTTATTTTCCGCATTTTATTTAATTGCCAAATCAATTTGTCTTACTTTTAACATCAAAATTAAAATCTTAATTGTTACATGGTCCATAATTACGCGAACAAAATACGTAAAAAAGGAAGTGGGAGCGGCGCAGTGCCGCCCCCACTTCCTTTTTTCTCAATTTCGACATACTTCTACATACTTTTTCTTTAATATTTAGGCTTTCGGATTTTTTTTTGCCTTGTGCTATCCTTTTAACAGCAACAAAAACTATGTTTAAAGGAGGGTTGAGGTATGTGGAGTTGGTTATTAAGAGTGCTTGGTGCTTCTGGCGGAGGTAGATAGAGCAATGTGCTAATTAAGTACATTAAATTTTTGTTGTCAACGCCCATAATTCTAGCGTTGATGTTATTATTTGCAAGAAAAAGACTGCATATTGCTGCGGTCTTTTTCTTGTTTTTTTGTCGATTTTATGTTATCATAAAGAACAGGAGGCGACTATGATTTCTTATATTAACTGGTTTATTATAATGTTCGGTACGATGATTTCTTCTTTTTTTATATTTGCCAAATCTACTCAATATATCAGCTCTAGCAAGCAAAGGGTTACAATTTACGTGTGGTGTGTAGTTTGGGCGCTTTTATTTGCGATCGGTCCCCCATTAATACCAGTTTACTTAGCTTGCTTGACTTCATTTGTTTTTCTTTGCTTCTTAACTAAAAAGAAAAATGAAACAATAATTTCTGCATATTTGGTTTCTTTTGGAGTAAGTTGGATTTTATATTTTATCGCAGGTATTATAGTTGGTTTTCCCATAATGTTTTTCATTGATGAACATACATACAACACACTTAACTTAAACAACCCTGCCTATTTACTTTTGTATGTAGCTATTGCAATAGTACAATTTTTCCTTGCGTTTCTACTATTCCGTATTCGTCGTTTCCGCAAAGGGTTTCCGTTCATATTTCATAGATATACGATTGTTGTTGCGCTAATTTTTACTGGTGCAGTATTGTTCTTCGTGACATTCTTAAATGCAGCGACTAGAGCAGATGAGCCAGTACATATCAGACATTTTTCATATGTGATTGGTGTCATAGTCGCCGGGATCGGGATCTATATCTTGATAAAAAAATTGATAACGCAGTATCAAAATAAAAGAATGCAGCAAAATTACGATGCACACTATGAAAAATTGTGGCTTGAAGAGAAAGCAGAAAAAGAAAAATATCAAAAGCAGAACAAAGCGCAGTCCGCAATAATCCACAACTACGCCGACAGGATATCGGCAATTGAAAACAAGGCAATGGAGTTGGGAAATATTGAGTTGTTGGATGATATTCGAAAATTAAGAAGTGAATATCAAAGCAAACTGACTATGGCAAAAGTCTTGCAGCGATTGCCGTCCACTAATGTCAGTGCTATCGACAGCTTGCTTCAATTTTTTGCGAAGCAATTCGCAGACGATGGCATCGATTTCAACGTAATCGTGAATGGTAGCATTCCATACATGGTTGATAACGTAGTCGATCAAAGTAAGTTGGAGACGATGATAGCGAATCATCTCAAAAACGCACAAATTTCAGTAAACGCAAGCGATAATCCGTTTCGAAGCATTATGGCTGTCATAGGAATCCCAGAGCAATGCTATCTTTTTACCGTGTTTGACAGCGGTATTCCGTTCGAGGTATACACATTGGAGCAGTTTGGGATGGGTCGAGTGACCACTCATGCCGACACGGGCGGAAGCGGTATAGGCTTTGAGACGACATTCGAAATCATGCGAGAGCATAGAGCTAGCTTGATAATAAGCGAACAAAAGCCGAGTCGTGAGGATTATTCAAAATCTGTTTCAATTCATTTCGATGGCAAGGGGGATTATATCATAGAGACCTATCGGACCGGCGACTTTGCCCCAAGCAAGAGATATAGCGTTGTCGGATACGAATAATTAAATATTTTACACAAGCCACACCTGAGCAGGATATTTAATTTGACGCCAAGGTGTAGTTTGTGTTATAATAGGTGCATACCAGTTTTAGGGTATGCACCTATTATTTTATATTGAAAGTAATTACTATGAGAAGTGATATTGAATTCGCCACTATCGTTTTTTCTAATATTTGCAATTACCCACTAGATGATTTGAATGTTCAAGGTATGCTTTATGAAGTCAGACAATTAGACGGACGGTATCAGCAAATACTTGAATACCATTTTCGCTATGATTTGAAATTTAGAGAGATTGATAGAAGAACAGGATTCAGCCAAGGGCGAGCACGTAATATTATTCATAAATCAATATGTATGCTCCGTCATCCATCCAGAATGCGTAATATTTCAATTAGGAAAAGAAATTTATTTTACGATGAAATGACCGATAAGGAGTATATTACATACTTGCGGAACACGATTTTGCATCATGATGGGTTACATGGATTAGCTAAGTTTCAAATTGCTTTACAGGCAATTGGCAATATTGAAAGAACGAATTGCAATGGGTATGATGGCACAATGCAGTAATAATCCCCTCATTTTTGAAGGGATTATTTGTAAATATTTAGACAGAACAACTTTGATGGCTGATATTTTCACTCTCCACTCATGGGATTGATCACTGTCTCGTACAAGTGCTCCAACGGTGACAAATCCGTCACAGAATTCCCGCCGAATTCCAACTTCCGCAGGGTGAATAGCTCCGATAATGGCTCAAGGTCGGTGACGTTGTTATTGAATATCCACAACTCAGACAAAATCGGCATTCCACGCAAAGGTTCAAGGCACGTGATGTCGTTGTAGTTAGCGTATATATGTGTTATATATTTCAATTCCGATAGTGGCGCAAGTGATGTAACGGCAGTATTTTCAATGTCAAGCAAGCGAAGATTCACGAGGCTTGAGAGTGGCGACAAGTCAGATATATTCGTGCCTTGCAAGCTCAAGTCTTGCAGATTGATAAGGCTACGGAGTGGAGATAAATCACTTAAATCAGCGTTGAATGATAAGCTAAGTCGTTCGAGACTTATATTCGACGAAAGCGACGACAAGTCTGTGATTTCATTGTAAATCGCGATGAGATTTTGGAGATTCACCATCCCCTCAACGCCGGTTAAATCAGCAAGTCCGTTGTCGTTGAGGGTGAGTGATTCCAAGTTCACCAGGCTCGAAAGCGGCGAAATGTCGGTGATTGGAATGAACGATAAATCCAGCTCGCGCAGGTTCGTAAGTCCGGAGATTGTATCGATGAGACGAGTGCTTTCTCGCTCGGTCAATGGTTCTTCGCCAGGCAAAATCGCGAGGTGTTCGAGATCACGCAAGTGCCGCAAGGCGTTGATGTTGTCGCCGGACGACAATTCGAGCTGCACATCCGTGGAATCCGTCGGTATTCGTTGGTCGCCGAAGTTTATGTAAGCAGGCGTGCGTAACAACAGCCATGCTACAACGCCGACGATGGCGATGAGTAGGAATATGGTGAGCAGGATGAGTATGCGCTTCTTTGATTTTGTTTTACTTTGAGTCATAAGTTCTCCGACATTTGCTTTTTCTACTTCTCTGTTGTGCTTGTTTGCTTGCTGAATCTGCTCTGCCTTTTTTGGTGCGAAGAGAGCAGCCCACGCTATGTAAGCAACGCAAGCAATAACAAACGCAGCGCAAATTACTATCGCTGCAATACCGAGGATATTCCATATATCGTACCAAACAGTATCGCCCATCAAGTTTTGTGCGACATTTGTCCCGGTAGCCCCATAAATTCCGAAGTTTAGTCCGTAAAATGCGCATATTGCTGCTGCGGTGAGTAATCCAGCTGTAATGACAGTTGTGCTGACACCGAGCCATGCTCCTGCTGCACCGATTAAAGGCGCACCAGCACCAAGTGTAAGCACTGTCACGAGGCAAGCAAGTAGCACTAGAGTAAGACCTAAAATGAATGCAGGATGCGATATCACGTCCCACGTTCTCGCCCAGAATGTTATCCTATTTTATTGAGCATTAGCTTGATATTTTTGTGATAGTTTATTTTAGAATTTTCATCTAGCCATTCAAAATTTTCATAATCAGTCGAAATAAATTCGAGCATTTCTCTTAGTTGATTCTTGATATCTGAAGAAAAGTGTTGGATATCAATAGTAGTCAGAACTTCAATTAAAGAACCATCTAAAATTTCGCCTTTGTATGGTTGAAATGAAAACAATTCTACTGCACGTTTAGTTGCTATATCTACTAAAATACCTTGTCGCGTCATTCTCGTTACATCAAGTTCAGAAAGTTCTTCATAAGTTTTGTCCAATAGCCTATTATACCATAATATCAAACTGCTTTTTACACCTGAATTACTGTATTCAAGATTATACATTTCCTTTAAGGTAACCAATTTTCAATACCTCCAAATGGTTGAAATAAATTTTCAATTTGCTCAATAAATGAAACTGCTGAATCCAATTGAGACTGCAACAGTTGCCTTGAAGCAGAATTAAGATTTGGATTTAGCAAACTACCCCTTAAGCTATCTGCTGCTTGTTTCAATGCGGTATAAGATTGGGTCATTTCAGTTATATGATCCCAAAATCCTCCCCCAGGCTTGGCTATAGGATTGCCTTGTAATTCTCTTAAAACTGCGGAGAAGTCATCTGGTGTTAAATTATTCGCTATAACATTATTAACTTTATTAACAGAAGCCTGTTGTGATGTTGTTAAGGTTGGTGCACTACTAGCATTATTCGATGTAATCTGTGCGGTTTGTTGAATCTGCTCCGCCTTTTTAGGTGCAAAGAGAGCTGCCCATGCTATGTATGCAACACAAGCAATAACAAACGCAGCACATATCACTATCGCGGCTATGCCGAGAATGTTCCATATGTCGTACCAAACAGTATCGCCCATCAAATTATGTGCGACATTTGTTCCGGTGGCTCCATAAACTCCGAGATTCAGTCCATACAACGCACATATTGCTGCTGCGGTGAGTAATCCAGCTGTAATAGCGGCTGTGCTGACACCGAGCCATGCTCCTGCCGCGCCGATTAAAGGCGCACCTGCACCTAATGTAAGCACTGTCACGAGGCAAGCAAGTAGCACTAGAGTAAGACCTAAAATGAATGCAGGATGCGATATCACGTCCCACGTTCTTGCCCAAAATGACGGGCGGGTTACTGTTAGTGTGAAATCATTAAAAATATATGTGAGATTTTTTAGAAAATTTGATAAAATAATTTAGCGTTTTTTATCTTTTCTCCAATTATAGGGTCATTGCGTTCCTCTTCAAATTTATTTTTCTCCATGTGCATAAAATATTTTGATAAGGTATCAACAAGAACTTGAATATCTTTGTTTAGAAATGTCATTCTCGCTTTTATTTCAGAAAACAACTCTGGTGGCAAAACGCCTTGCTCATCATAAGCAGCGAATTTCGACTTTTCTTTTTTTGAAACTACTTCTAGTACCAATTCGTAACGATTGAGTTCGTATGTAGCATTATCATCAATTAAATATGGCGTGATCAATAAAGTCTTAGGTTTTCTATTGTTTTCAAGATATTTTATTAACAATTTTATATTTTCTGTAGATATAAAATAATTGTTTGCTTTATATACATTACCCTTTTCAGCTTCAATTTTTTTTATAATTTTTTTCATGTTTAATTTACTCCTTTTTTACGGTATGAACGGATTTATAATACTACTATCTGGAATCCAATTTGGGTCAAATATATTACTGACTTGAACCACTTCGCGAGTGATATTATCGACTATAACATGATGACCTTGAGAATTGAAAAATGCAGTGGCAGAATTGCCAGTAGCTCTATTTACAGCAGCTCTTGTCGTGTGGGGATTATCCACTAATGTTCTTACAGATTCTTGCGTCCAACCTCTTTGGGACATCTGATTTGCAAGCTGTTGAGCGGGTTTGGTTGTACTACCATTAAATCCAATATTGCTTGAGCTAATTGATTGAGTTATTTGCTGCGTATTTCTTGCCGCTGCTTGTTGCGCATTATTCGAAGTAATCTGACTTGTTTGCTGAATCTGCTCAGCCTTTTTAGGTGCAAATAGGGCTGCCCAGGCTATGTATGCAACACAGGCAATAACAAACGCGGCGCAAATTACTATTGCCGCAATGCCGAGAATGTTCCATATGTCATACCAAACGGTATCGCCCATTAAATTATGTACGACATTTGTTCCGGTAGCCCCATAAATTCCGAGATCCAGTCCATACAACGCACATATCGCTGCTGCTGTGAGTAATCCTGCTGTAATAGGGTTGCACTAACACCTAGCCGCACCTGCCGCGCCAATTAAAGGCGCACCTGCTCCTAATGTAAGTACTGTCACCAAACACGCAAGTAGTACCAAAACTGGCACTCGAAAGGAATATTTAATTCCATGAACCAATAGCGGTTTTATACAATATATTTTTTAGTATTTATGCCATCAGCAATGTCGTTAGCTATAAATTCCAATTTCTTATAATAGCGTTTCCCTTTAATCTTAGAGCCGCTTTTATATATAATGTTTCCGAACATATCGTCATGTGCTAATGTAAAGTAATATCTTTTATTTTTCAATATGCATTTTCGATACCAGCCATCCTCTTCTTGCTCTAAAATTCGATAACCAATCAAATCTGACGTAAATATAGCAAGCAGTTTATCGTAATCAGACCACTCTGAAAGCGACAAAAAAGAATAAATATTTTGGCTTTCGTCACCTTCTATTTTTTTAATTTCTATGTTATTCATAAAGTTACTCCTTTGATTTAATTTATTCCGAAGATAGCATTAACACTAGGATTGGTGCGCATTGATGAGTTAATAATTTCTTGCCAAAGTGCATCTCCACTGAATCCTCTATCTACATATCTTTGAACAATTTCATTCCACGTAGATGACGGTTTAAGATTTTGAGCTAAATTAGTATCAATCATGGCATCTCGTGCTTGATGTAAAAAGGTATTTCTCATGTTAAATGCTTGCTTCGCTTGGTCTTGTAATGAATTAGACGTGTTAAGATTATTACCTATGTTGCGTACATTTTCAACATACCAATCTCTCGCTTGAAAATTTGTCAATGATCGTGAAGCAGGTGCATTCGCAACTCTCTGTGCTGCATTTCTTTGAACCGCCTGTTGCGCATTATTCGATGTAATTTGGCTTGTCTGTTGAATCTGCTCCGCCTTTTTAGGTGCGAAGAGAGCAGCCCATGCTATGTAAGCAACGCAAGCAATAACAAACGCAGCACATATCACTATCGCCGCTATGCCGAGAATGTTCCATATGTCGTACCAAACAGTATCGCCCATCAAATTATGTGCGACATTTGTTCCGGTAGCTCCATAAATTCCGAAGTTTAGTCCGTACAACGCGCATATTGCTGCTGCGGTGAGTAATCCAGCTGTAATAGCAGCTGTGCTGACACCCAACCATGCACCTGCCGCACCGATTAAAGGCGCACCAGCACCAAGTGTAAGCACTGTCACGAGGCAAGCAAGTAGCACTAGAGTAAGACCTAAAATGAATGCAGGATGTGATATTACGTCCCACGTTCTCGCCCAAAATGATGGGCGTGTTACTGTTAGTGTGAAGCTGCCGTATATTCCTTCAACTGTTCGTGCAAATATTCGTGTTGTACCCGGTGATATAGCGATAAGTGTTCCGCAGAACGGACCGACAACTGCAACATCCGGGCTCGCTGATTCCCAAATTACAAATTGATTTGCACTCGCACTCGGTGAAACTCGAGCCGTTAAACTGGCATGATAAGTTTCGGGATCCATTGTATTTCTACTTGGTCGATTTTCGATTGTGACGCGCGTAGGAGTTGAAAATGATGTCATTACATGAGCATCATCACTTTGCGAAGTGAGTTGATTTCGGTCAACTGCTACAACAAAGAAAGAGTATAATGAGCCAAAATTCAGATCCGTTATATTAAGACTTCTGAATTGCCTGGCTCGCTCCCCAACAAATACAACTCGATTTCTATCCACATCGACACGATACACACGATAACTGACTATATCACCAAACGATGGTGCATTCCAATGTAGCGTTGCTCTTGAGCGTGTAATGTCGGTAAAACGCAAGTTTGTCGGTGGGCTTGGTGGGATCGGAATATTCAGCGGAGGCGGAGGAACTGTGATTGTAACAGTATCAGTTCTACCATTCGCGGTACGAACTGTAATAGTAGCAGTACCTACGCCAACAGCACGGACGACACCATTCGCATCTACTGTTACTGCCCTTGTATTTGAACTTGTCCAAGCAAGAGTGCGTGGACTAGCATTAGTAGGTGTAATTGTTGCTGTAAGTTGGCTCATTGTGTTGAGTGACATGACAAAATCGTCACTCGGCGTAATTCTTACCCTATTCGGCGCAGGCAAAACGACCGTGATATTCCGCGTGCCGACGACACCGCTGCACAGCGAAATTGCGCGGATTGTGACCGTTCCCGTGCGGACTGCACGGACATTGCCGGTCGCATCGACTGTCGCGATGGCGGAGTTGGAACTCTCCCATCGGACGGACGGATTTGTCGCATTTGTGGGTTCAATATGGGCAGTCAGTCGGCTCGACGTGCCGACAATGAGGCTGCTCACGCCGCTCACACGCACCGCCGTGACAGGTCTGCCGATGGTCAACTGCACCCGCGATTCGAAGCCGGTAAGATGTATTTACAATTTCACAAGCACAGGATCACGAAGTGTTAAAATATCAAGCGTTGTATCCACGTTATCATGAACAATAAAGTGTACCAACTCATCAATGGGTCGAGTGCCAGAAACTTGTTGTTCAAAATATTTGATGTATTCCGAGTCTTTTACAATGTATACACTACTTTCCTTTATGTCGCTAGGTAAATTTTTTCGAAACTCACAAAAACGGTCTATAGACGCGTTTTCTATAGAATATCGCAGATCCCAAACGATATCAAAAATCAGCTTGTATTTTTCTTGCTCTTTTGTGCAAAAGAAGATTTCAAATTCCTCATTTCCCCCTGAGATTTTTTCAATCAAATCAATATTGATATCAATATCATAATTTGCAAGTTGTTCTTTTTGAATATTCATTTTTTCCCCTTTGTTAATAACGAATTTTTATTCTAATATTTGTAGTTGGATTAAATATTTCTAACGTTGGCACGCCATTAGAACTACTTGAAGGATGTATATTTACAACACGTCCGTCGCTTAAGTTTCCAACCTTAGTTCCATTTGGATATGTTCTTACATTTGTTGGATTCAAAGAATTAAAATCAGCTCTTGCGGCTTCATTTCCCGTTATGGGAGATTGATAATTTCTCACCCGAGCCGTATTGTTAGTGTGAGTTTTATTGCCAAGAACTCTGTCAACACGTTTACTAGCCAAATAGTTCTTCACCTTGTTACTAATCTTACTCGCTTGATTGACTAGTGCATTTGTCGTCTTCTTAACCGTTCCTATGACAAGCTTTCCGAGGGGTGAAAGAATGAACAGCAAGCTACAGATTATCGCTGCTGCCATTAAAACATTGTTGCCATATAATCGCCCGGCGGCAGCAAAATCGTCGTTCGCGATGTAGTAAATCATACGTCCTGCCTGGTACAATGGCATGGTTTGGATAAATTGCGTCACAAGAAAATCCCACGGATTGTTCCATTGCGCAAGCATTGCATCTGTCTATGCGCGTGTAGATTTGGCATTACTGTGAAGAAGTTTCTTTTTGAATCTCAGACCATGACATTCCCTGCAATTCAAATCGATTAGTAGCAACTCCTTCGGCTATTTCATTTGCAAGTTCCTCAAGTTTTTTGTAATATTCTTTACTTTGTTTTTTGGGATTCGCAATACAATTTCCATAGTCATCATGAAAAAACAACTCAAATGTGAAATCATTTTTTTTGAAAATGCACGATCTAGCATAAATAGCTTCAAATTCATTTTCTATTTCATAACCTAATCGTTCCTTAAAAATGAACCGAAACACTTCAAAGTCCTCCCAACTGTTACAAGGCACAAATTCAAAAAAAGTATATAACTTTTTAATTTTTGTTTCATATTTCTTTATAATTATCATATTCACCTCTATTAGAATAATTAGTTGATACCAAACATTCGATTGACATTTGCATTCGGGCGCATTGACGCGTCTATAATAGCTTGCCAATCTCCATTATACCTTGACATAATTTGCTCCCAGGTCGGCGGAGGCTTTCCTGTATTTAATGAATTAGCAAGAGCTGTATCGCGCATTCCCTCGCGCGCCATATCTTTAATAATATTTCGCAGTTGAGAGGCTTGTCTTGCTTGTTGCTCAAGAGGCAAAGTTCTATCAATCATATTTCCTATATTACGCACATTTTCAACATACCAATCCCTCGCTTGAAAATTTGTTAATGAGCGTGACGCAGGCGGATTTGATATTTTTCGTTTTAGATTCTTATTAGCCAAATATTGCTTTACCTTATTGTAAATCTTACTCGCTTGATTGACTAGTGCATTTGTCGTCTTCTTAACCGTTCCTATGACAAGCTTTCCGAGGGGTGAAAGAATGAACAACAAGCTACAAATAATCGCTGCTGCCATGAAAACATTGTTCCCATATAGTCGCCCGGCGGCGGCAAAATCGTCGTTCGCGATGTAGTAAATCATACGTCCTGCCTGGTACAATGGCATAGTTTGGATAAATTGCGTCACAAGAAAATCCCACGGATTGTTCCATTGCACAAGCATTGCGTTGATTGATTCGCCTGGGCTGGTGAAAAGATTGCCAATTCCGTCAATAGTACCGGTTATTGTATCCCAAATTCCGTTGCCAAAGTCGGTCACTCGCGACCATAATGTGTGACTGTCCGTTCGCATTTCTGCCGTTGCACTTCGGGAGCTTCTCGCCTCATCTATCCCAATCGCGACAACAGAAAAACGATATCTCGTGTCCACATCCAGCCCTGCAATTGGAAGTCGAACGTTGTCACGACCGAATGTCGCGCCGATTGCTATCCATTGGCTGTCTATGCGCATGTAAATGATGTAAGCGTAGGCGTGGGCAGATGCGTTCCATCTCAATTCGGTCGAGTTGTGGGTTGCTATTGCTGATACATTGTTATAGCAAGACCATTTTCACCTAAAAGCTCCATACCCAGTTCGACAATGATTTCTTTATCGGGGAACAGTTGATTTGCACGCATTTGCCAAAATTGCTTTAGACATTCGCCAAATGTATCATACAATATATCCTTGTCTAGTTTTTTATCATATTTGACTAATTCGCCTATTGACCAAGTATTGACCCATTTTTCAATGGTCTGAGTATCTTTGTATTCTTCCCTCAGTCCCTCAATATCACCGTTGTAAAAATGAGAAATTAAAATGCAGCCGTCCACCTCTATAATTTCCGGACTATATAAAGCAGCAAAACCTATCGCCATTTCTATATTGAATGAATTATAAACATGGTTAATTATATCTATCCCCCTATATTTGGGAAACTCTTGAAGGATTTTTTCATCTACGATACTTTTATGTTTTTTCATGTTTGACCTCTTTTATTATTTTTATGGTGACCAACCCGGAGGAACTGGACCATTTAACTTAAAATGTCTGGGGTGTAAAGAACCATCGCTTGGATTCGTATGCCATTTTACCATTTTCACACGACTTCCATCAATATCAAACAGCAGTCTTCCGTTCTTATCAAAAACTAGCTTATGTCCGCCTTTTGTTACACCAAAGCTATTTGGAGTACCTGTCAGTGGAAGATTTCCTCCACTCCTACCTCCACCATCAATAATTCCTTTATTTTTCAAGCCATCAAGCATATTAGGATTTAATTGAGAAGTGTTTGTTGTACCTGCCGGAGGAGGAGAAAGTTGCACATTTCCACTCGCCAACTTTTCCAATCGCTTATTCGCCAAATAATTCGTGACCTTATTTTTAATATTCGTCGCCTGATTTTTAAGAGCATTAGTCGTTTTCTTAATCACCCCAGCGATAATCTTACCCAGTGGCGTCAACATGATGAGCAGACTACAAATCATCATCGCAGCAAGGAGAACATTCTGTCCATACAGTCTTCCGGCAGCGTAGAAATCGTCGTGGAAAATGACGTAATACCCAATTCGCAGTGCTTGATATGGTGGGAATAGACCTAATAAATGCGATCTGACCATATCCCACGCTGCGCCGCCCGGGTCTTGGATGACATCTTTGGTCATTCTCGTGATAGTGCCGGTTGGGTCTGTGGCAAAATTATGTATAAATCTGAATGGGTCAGTAACTGTGCTCCATATTCCGCTTCCGAAATCTCCCACTCTCGTCCATATCGTTGCTCGGTCTGTCCTCACTTCTGCCGTTGCACTACGTGAACTTCTTGCCTCATCAATCCCAATCGCAACAACTGTGAATCGGTATCTCGTGTCCACATCCAGCCCTGCAATCGGCAGTCGAACGTTGTCCCGACCGAATGTCGCGCCAATCGCTATCCATTGGCTGTCTACGCGCATGTAAATGATGTACGCATACGCATGATTCGACGGATTCCATCTCAATTCGGTCGAGTTGTGGGTTGTGTTTCTGAACCGCAGATTCGTTGGTGTGGCAGGTCGTGGCATCGGTGGTCGCACCCAATCGGGCGGCAGCTGCGGTCCGTACGGCGGCAATTGCGGCTGATTTGGTGGTTGTTGCGTTGGTGTCTGCGGCACGGTAACCGTGACCGAATCCGTCCTGCCGTTGGCGGTGCGGACTGTGATGACCGCCGTTCCCGGGCGGTTTGCGACCACCATTCCGTTCGCTCCAACCGCTGCTACATCAGGGTTTGAGCTTGTCCACGTGACTGTCTGCGGACTGGCGTTGGTCGGCGAAATTCGCGCTGTCAGCTGCCTTGCGGTGTTGCGATTTAGCGTGAAATCTTCGCCCAGGGTGATGGTCACGCGGTTCGGCGCAGGCAGGATGACAGTGATATTCCGCCATTATTTATCGTGAAGTATCAACTCCTTGCATCTATCAGAAAAATGTTCAATATCATTTTCTTCATATAATGCAATGGTTATTTCTTTAGAATAATCGTCATTGCTTAAATGATGATGATCTTTAGAACTTTCACTTTCTAATAGCAAATTTAAGTAAGCAACAAGTTGTTCTGCCTCCTGCTTTTTCAAAAGCAAAGTCAATAGATTGACCCCTTTATTTGTTTTTTCATCAAGTATTCTCATGTTTTCTCCTTATGATTTCCTTTTAATTGTTTAATTGTTTGGAACATTACTTGGGTATAACTGCGGCAGGTTTGGATCAACAGGTACCCATCTTCTACCGTTCCACATTTCAACATGAGCATGCGGATTATTATGTGGATTCGGTCTATTCATATCAAATCTAATTTTTCTTAATCCATCTTGAGATATAAATATTTTATCTCCTGCAGGATTAGTTATAACTGTAGAATTTGGTCCCAACCATTCTCTTACACTAGCTGAAACTCTTTCAAGTTTTTTTGCTGATCTCTTAGCAGCTAGATATGACGTAACCTTATTACTAATCTTACTCGCTTGATTAGCCAACGCACTCGTCGTCTTCTTAACCGTTCCTATGACAAGCTTTCCGAGGGGCGAAAGGATAAACAACAAGCTACAGATTATCGCTGCTGCCATGAAAACATTGTTCCCATATAATCGTCCGGCGGCGGCAAAATCGTCGTTCGCGATGTAATAAATCATGCGTGCCGCTTGGTACAATGGCATAGTTTGGATAAATTGCGTCACAAGAAAATCCCACGGGTCGTTCCATT
>Ga0123355_10008499_pt1 | contig 15509 bp, 12 predicted proteins | sample TergutEmb28metaG_3_FD_89872 | JGI IMG/M metagenome (GOLD analysis project Ga0123355, IMG submission 89872) | Embiratermes neotenicus P1 segment gut microbial communities from Petit-Saut dam, French Guiana - Emb289 P1 | ecosystem: Host-associated > Arthropoda: Insects > Digestive system > Gut ... | reverse complement strand
TGTGAATGCTATTATACAAAAAACAGAAAGGAGAACACTTATGGCTGAACTGGTAGCCGCTTCTGCTAATCTTCGTTTAACAAATGAGGATAGAAAAAGCGTATTTTCTGTTAGCAATGTTTCACCAACCGTCTCAGCAGACACTGCCGCAGGGTTTGTTAATGCTGTTGAAAAACTTTACAACAATGGGCAATGTAGCGCAAGAGTAAGCATTGTTTTAAACCTAAAACGATAGACTCTGTATGAGTATAGAAGGGAGGTGCGTATGCAGCATTATGCGTTGGTATTTAACACAACGTCGGGTTCTCGACGGTCTATGCGGATTAACAAACCAAACACGGATTTACCAATATCCGATATTGAAGCCGCAATCGGTCAAATGATAACATATGATATTTTTGACCAAGAACGTGGTGGCTTGGAAAGTTTGCACCAAATGGAACTTGCAACCATCGAACGTACACAAATTTTATAGTAACGATAATGCGTTGCGCGCAATGTTAAAATCTTGCGCAACGCGTGATACATATAACCAAACTTGTTCCCCACTGGAGTATAGGATATAATAAAAGTGTGGCCATGCAGGGGCAGATTTTAAGGCTTACCCCTGTAGTTTCCAACCAATTTGCAGTTTAGGGAGGTTTCGCATATGTTATACACTGTAGAAGAAATCAAGGATAGGCTTACGCCAATATTTGAAGAAAAGGGTGTTATTCGGGCTGTGCTATTCGGTTCGTATGCAAAAGGCGAAGCTACTGCGGAAAGTGATATAGACATAATAGCACACGTTGATGAGGACATGGATATTTTAGATTTTGCTGAAATATCAGGCTTCGTTGAAGATTTATTGAACAAAAGAGTTGATTTTTTGTATGGTGGTGATACTCTCTCAAATGACATGAGACTTGAAATTGAAAAAACTGGGGTGACAATATTTGAAAAAGCCTAATTTGGAAATCATTAAAAAGATTAAACGATATTGCGCCGAAATAGATAATGCTTTGCAAGGTGTGACCTTTCAGCAGTTTAACAGCAATGAACAGATGTATAGAGATAAGCGTTCCGCTTGTTCTTTGTATTTATTTCAAATTGGAGAACTTGCCCATAAACTTACCGATGACTTCAAAAAAGAGTATTCTGGCTATAACTGGAACGGTGCTTACAGGCTAAGAAATATCATCGGACATGATTATGAAGTCATAAGCAATGATTCGCTATGGAAAGCCAGCCAACAAAGTTGTGCCAAACTTCTTGGATATACAAGTAAGATTATCAGTGACACAGAGAAAGAATCCTAAAGTCTACAAAAATCACACTTACAAAAGTTTACCTCTTAACGACTCGTTTTTCTTGCTTCTTGGTTAAAGTTTCAGATTACTGTGAGAATTTAACCGTGTCAAAGTCAAAAGTAATTCGTTTTTATTGGTTTTTTTATATACAAGTAGCCAGTCGGGTGTTACGTGGCATTCTCTAGGTCGGCAATTAAGTCTTCCATCGTAGTAAACGATTTTGCATTTGGGTCATTTTCAATTTCAATGACTTCCCTTAATGTTTCTATAGCCTCCAAGTCGGTGTATGGTGCCTCGTAAGTCAAATGGAAATCCACCTACATTACATGAGTGTTTTATAAATACTGTGACGGCTTCATGTAGGGTTAAACCGTGAAAACGATATATTCTTTCTGCTTCTGCTTTCATTTCGGGCAACATACGGACATTAAGACTTGCTGATTTTGGTCTTTGCTCTATTTTTGGCATTTGATTCACCTCTAGTGATATTATACATTGTGAAGTTGCACTTGCAACCTCTAGTGGTTAATTTCACTCTTCATGAGATTTACGTTTTTGTAATGTAGCCCAAATTTCAAATCCAAACCCCGCCGCAGCTTGCGCCAACTGTACAGCTAAAAATCCAAACGAAACTGCCAAAGCTTGCTCGGCCTCAACCCCAATAAACCCTAGCAACCCAACTAAACTCCCCTCCCGTATACCCATTCCCCCCAATGACACAGGCAACAACAAAACAAACGTCAGCATTGCATGAATCCATAGCCAATCGAAAAAATAAAACCCTGCCCCAACACCATAGGTTAGTAGCATACAAATAATCGCAACGAAAAACTGAAAAAAAAGACCATAAGCAAAATTTTTAAGCAACAACCGTTTGTTATTCACATACCCCTGCCAACTTTCAGCAATGCGTAACGCAAACGCAAAACCCTTGCCAATCTTACCTGTTTTCTTCGACAGAAAAGCTAACACCCCATGTATTTTTGTATAAACAGGTGTAATATTCAAAACCAAGATTACACTAAGTAACCCAACTAAAAAAACAGTGAGCGTAATCACAATGCTCCACTCAAGACTACGTGTTACAATTAATCCAACTACCCCCAAAACCAGTAGCGAAATTACACCAATCAGTTTGTCTAGCCCAACAGCCGCACTTGATTGCCCATAATTATTATCCTCTTTACCCAACAAATACGCACGCACGCCCTCTGCCGCCATTTGCCCTGGTAGAATAAAAGAGTATGCAGTAGAAATTAATCGCACCCGCAATAATGTCATAAAGCTATGATTTACCAAAAAAAGCTTAGTTCGGACAACGCCAATACTAACAGCAACACATGTCAACAAAAAAACGACAAGCCAAACGACAAGTGGAATTTGCGAAAAATACACAAATGCCATCCGCAAGTCATTCGTTATAATAACATAGCCCATTAAAAAAAAAGTAACGCATAATTTTAGTATTAATTTTATAGTTTTTTTCACCTAGATGCCGTCCTTTATTTTTTACTTCCTCGCTATAGCCAAAAGGTTTTTTTGAAATATTTTCACATACTTTCTTCCGAATAAATAACTTGTTAAATACAATCGTAAGCATACCAATTTTGAAATAACCCCAGCTAACACATTAACCAATGGGTTAAATACATAAATATCCGTACCAACAATATTTACTTCTGAAAAGCCCACAGCATTCAGAACTTGTTTAAGACTGATTTCTGTAAATCCTATAGTGTGGGTGAAGTCACTATATCTTGAAGTAAGTGAAATGTATGGGTTACTCATATTAGGAGTTTTTATAAGCAAAATGCCGTTTTCTTTAAGGGAATGTTTCATTGCGTCCAACATATCAAACACTTCTTGCTTTTCCAAATGTTCTATTACCTCATTGAACACGACTAAGCTAAATTCTTTATCACGCTCGTTTAAATAGGTTCGTGCATCTGCCATCTTCACATTAAAACCCATCTTTTCACAAAACGATACGTTTTCTTTAGAAATATCAATACCAATAACATTTGTATATCCATGCTTTTTTGCAAAGTTTAAAAAACAGCCTATTCCACAACCAACGTCAATCATAACTGCATCTTTATCAGCAGGCATAAAAGGTAAATAGTTTCTTTTGAAATATGCATCATATGTTTTGTAATATGCCTCCATTTCTTGCAAATTTACAATTTGAGAAACTTGGTTACTTGTATAACTTTCATATATCCGCGTTTTATAATCTGTTCCCATCGCGATTCACATCCTTATTTTTATTTAGTAAAGTGCTATAAAATGCATCAATCTTTATCGCTTGCGTAGAATGCGAAAGATTTAAAAGAACGCGATTTCGGGCGTTCTGACCAATTACGGCAACAGTATCTGGATTTTCTAGTAGAAAAATCATCTTGTTTGCCAAATCAATGCTATCATTAAAGTTTGCAAATGCACCAGTTGGAAAATTTTCATCATCGCCTAGCACTTCTTTTGAAACACTACGGTCAAAAGCAATTGTTGCCATTCCCATTGCCATATAGTTATATAGTTTGCCGTCACCCTCATGAAGTGATATTTTAGGCGCAATCGCAATGTCTGATAATGACAAGTAAGACGGTACACTAAAATAGTCGATTTTTCCTAAAAAATGCACATTATCATGTATTCCCATTGAAATGCACATATTTTTATACTTATCTATATTGGGGAAGCCTATTACCAACAACTGGCTTTCTGGGATAACCTTCACAACTTGGCTGTATGCTTCAAACATAATATCAGCACCTTGATACTCTTCTAATAATCCCATAAAAAGTAAAGTTGGTTTATTTATATCAATATCCAAGTCAGTAACCAGAGCCATATCCTTATCCATAGGGTTAAACATAGTTGTATCCACGCTGTCCAACGCATTAAGAATCAGTTCACGTTTCACACCTGTACCCACTAAATATTCAACAAGCTGTTCCGACTGGGTTACAACAGGAAACCAATTATTTATTAGCTTTTCTACGAAAGAAAAAAGAGAGTAGAGTATTCCGTTCTGTTTAACAAACTTATGCTGAACAATTTCCCCAGAAAGCGAACCTTGACAATCGAAAACATATAACGGACGTTTAAAAAAAATTTTACAGAACCTTGCAATAAAAGCTCCTTCGTGTAAAAAAGCATGTACGACATCTGGCTTAAATCGTCTTATACTTCCCATTACCGTTAAAAATAAAAGAGGTAACAACAATATCTTCGTTACAGATGGCCCAGCAGATACCTTTTTGTACCACCAAAAGTTAAAAGCCCTGCGCGCATTTACACCCACAACATCTTTGCCTAACCCGTAAGTGCACAATAAAACTTCATGCCCCAACTCTTGTAGTCCCTTAATCGCATTAAGAATCCTTGTGTGACAACCTCTGTCTGAAAAAAATGGGGTAGGTGCTATCATCAAAATTTTCATGGAGATATATCAGTCCTCAGTTTTCAGATTACCCACTAGGCATTCAATCACAATTATATCCTTTATTGAATAAGGTATATCCACATGACTACCATAGTATATTTTTGTAAGCACATCGCTAAGTAATCCGCATACAAACAGAAATAGCCCTGCCATTATAAAAGCGAGTGTCAAAAATGCTTGAAAGTCATCTGTTAAGCTTTGTCCTCTTATAAAATTTATCGTTGTCCATATACCACTTACACCCGCCAAAAAGAGCATAACTATGCCAACTCCACCCAGCAAATGCAAGGGTCGCACAGCATACCTATGCCAAAACCATACGGAAATCATGTCTATAAAGCCCTTAACAGTACGCCGCCAGTTATACTTTGTTCTCCCAGCCGTTCGGGGTCGGTGATTTACTACAATTTCGCCAACTGTAAAGCCCTTGATTTTTAGAAGAGCTGGTATAAAACGATGCATTTCACCATATAAACTAAGATTTTCAAAACATTCTTTTCTATATGTTTTCAAGGAGCAACCACTATCATGTATGCTATCTTTCACTATGATACCACGCAGAAAATTAGCCCCACGCGAAGTAAATCGCTTGAAAATTGTATCTTTGCGATTTTTACGCCAGCCCGAAACTACGTCTAAATCCTCTGAAATCATATAGTCCAACATTCGCGGTATGTCTGCTGGGTCGTTTTGCCCGTCACCGTCCATGGTGACAATGTATGGGAATTGCGCAGCTTTTATCCCTGCGTCCATAGCTGCGGTTTGTCCAAAATTACGGCGTAAACGTATCAGTTTAAGAGGGCTTAGTTTTTTGCACGCCTCAAAAGTTCCATCAGTTGAACCATCGTCTACAAAAATAATTTCGTACACATAGCCACCACTAATACACGCATCATTTATTTCTGCGTGTAGTTTGTGTACGTTATCAACCTCATTAAACACTGGAACTACAACGGATATTTCAGTTTGGGAACTCATCTAGCAACCCCATTTCAAAATATTCATATTGATACGAAAGCCGTTCTATCAAATGGTCGAGTTGATTTCTATAATGGTAGTCTCTATTGATGATGAACTCTCTTAATCTGATTAAATGCCCATCGTAGCGTGCTAACGATGCGTCCACAGTTTGCCTAATCGCAAAACGATTATACATTTCCGGCAACAAAGGATTGTAACGCAAAGAAAATTCGTTCAATAAGGCCAAAAGCCTCTCTTTATAAAAATAATTCTCAAGCACATAAATTGCACGCTCTCTAAACTGAGCAACAAACGTAGGATTATTAAACACAAGAAACATATAGTGAAAATAAAGATTTTCACTGTGTACACGAGGATGAAGCTCATACAAATACGGAAACTGACTACCGTTGGGATGCACCCCTATACCATCCATATCATGAAGGATAAAACGCCATTTTCCATCGTCATATATATTATTCGAGTCTGTGTTAGGGGTTATAGCCCTAAAAAAACGCATATTATTAACATTATCAACCCAATCCATATTATTAAAAAATGTATTGGCAATTATATAATCCATAAAATTGTATTTACACCAAAACTCATCAAACAAACGCTCCACGGCATAGTCAGATGACATATCGTTTGTTTTCACGAAATCAACAAGCTCATAATATAGTGCTAAAACCGTTTCTTCATCCCCCTCTGAAACCACATCAGCGGGGCGCCATCCCTGCGACGTTAAAACTGGCGACCTATTCATTATCGCTATATTACGATTAGCCATACCTGTTCTTGTTCTCACAAAATGCCTATTGCTTGTATGCTCTCGCATTGTGGTAAATCCCCAATACTCACCATTAACAAACTTGATAGCGAGGTTATTATCGGAGTGTAAAACATTCAACCCTGCAGAAGCAGTCTGGGCAAATGCATCAATATAAACAAGAGAATGAAAGTTACTTCCTCCATTCCATAATCGAAACCTATACAGCTCGTACAAATCATCAAATATTCGATGGGTAACAACACCATTCAATTCATCTCTCGAAAGATGTACATTTATAGTCCGTTGTGCATATGCTCGACTACCAAACCCACCTAATGAAGATGAACCAAGCAAACTAAAAACTCGAGTATACTCATAGCCATCCCATTCAAAATACTCATAATTGAAAATCTTACGACGAGTTATACCAAAATTCCGACGAGCTTCAGCATGAGAATACATATAAATAAAATCATCATAAGGCGCAGCAATAGAAATAATAGGCATATTTGTAAAACGCTCATTTGCATTTTCAGCAATAATGTAAGTTGTTGTAATTATTTCTGTTACAGGCTCACCATTTACAAAACCTCTAAATCGAAAGACAGTTCCCTGTAGTATAACTGCATCTTCTTCTGGCAAAACACTCCCGAATCGCTCCCATGAATCAGAGTGACTAGCTAGTATCGCCTGCTGCCAGTGGCTAGTGCGGTCACGAACCTCTATTTTACCGCTTTCGGAAAGCTGACCATTTGCTTGTATTATGCGATTCCATCCTCTGAATATATATCTAATGTCCCCTGGCTGCGGGTCTGTTCCATCAATTGTCCAGTAAATGACAGCATCTGGAATAGAAGGTATCGAAACTGCCAAATCAAATGGCTCATCATGGAAGCCTGGGGCAGCGGATAGAACAAAATCTCCATAATAGAACGGGGCAGACGCATATATCGTTGCAAAACTAGCCGTAAAGACACAACATAAGATAGCGAAAACTGCAATCATCTTTTTGTTTATTGAAGTTATCATAAAACCCTCCTAAAAAATGTACCCGCCTAGAAGACAAGGTTCATCATACCCACTGTTATAAAAGAATGAATTCCAAGAATAAGCAACAATACTTGCAAAAACTCCAACATTGTTTTCATATACTTGCACTCTATCTTTGCACACAGCAAAATAACAGCAAAAATAGAGGGGAGTAAATACCTTCCTTGCGGCTGAAAATCATTAAACCATGATTGGTATACAACAGCAGCTATATTCAATGGTATTATGGCAACAAGTACAATTGTTTCAAGCTTTGAAAGCATACTGTTATTTTGCCTATCCTTCGATTTTTGGAAAACACTGATACAGGCGATACCAATAATAATAATATATATAATAAGCATAATATTTCCATACATAGAAGAGGAATAAAACTGCATCCAGCCATATTTACCTACAAATGAATTATGCAACAATGAAAAAAAGGAGTATTCTGTCAATAAACTATGCAAAGAGACACCACTCTCCCGCAGGCTAATAAATGCACCTGTATATCTTTGAAATAGTTCAGGGTCATTTAGTGATGGATGTCCTCTTTCTATACGTATAGCGGAAAGTATCTCACGTCTGTTAAAACCATACATCATGAAGTCGTACCCTAGTTGCGCAAGCGGAAAAATAAGAGTTGTCAAACTCAGTAACGCATATTTTTTAATGGTAAACATGCCTAGAGTCTTTGAAGTCAGCAAATCCTCTAAAGATTTACGTCCAAAATGAATGAATATTACGAGAAGAACAATGTAAAAATTTATTTTCGCTAACCAAAGACACCCAATTAAGACAGAAGGTACAATCATATATTTTAACTTCCACGTTTTGGATTCAATAAATTTATTGAGATAGCTTTCTTTATCTATAACTTGCCCTATCACCAAGAAGGAAATAAAGAAATCAAACGCATCGGATGTTGCATAAGTGAATATATACCAAAGCTGTGGAGTTATACATATAGCTAATGTCATGAAAGGATGTGTTTTATATTTTGTAAGAAGTAAGCATATGATTACAGAAAACATAAAAACACTAAATAATCTATAAGGCAAAAAATCTGTAAAAAACCCTATGGCACTTAACAGTACTGAAAGTTTTCCTGCAATAAAATAATACGGTGTAAACTCACGAAGCCGCGTATTCCCAAATACAGAAAACGTGCGTGCAATTTCTGGAGAACGAACGTCAGGTCGCAACCATGAAGTTTCGTAGTATCTTATGGCACTAATAGTTACTGGCTCGTCTGGAGCAGAGTTTATTGGCGCACGCCAAGCCATCGTAAACACAAGCACGCAAACAAACCCCATAAGTATGAACTTAATATAGGAAATATGCTTAAAATATGTTTTAAGTGAATATATTGAAATTCCCCACAGAATCAAAGCAATAACTATACCTACAATATTTCTTTCCCATGAAAAACGACAGTGTTCATGAAGCGTAGTAAGAAATTCTTGTGTTGCAATAAATTGCGAATCATTATTTGAAGGAAATACAGTTAATCTTGTACCATCTACATGCATATAATCAACATGTACAGGAGTGAAAAACTCCGTTATCTGATTTCCATAAAGAATTAAAGCATCCTGCCTACTGTTTACAAACATTACTCTTCCGATTGTATGAGGTTCATGTCTATTAGAAAAATCTATTCTTAACGCATCCATCCTTGAGAATGGAGGTATCCGAATAGTCGTAACAGGGCTGTTAGACTCTTGTACAGAATCTGTTTCATTAAACCCATTCCCAATATTATAAAAAACTTGAACTCGGTATCGCCCTGACTCGTCGAATGTGCTAACTGCTATCTGCGTTCCAAAATTAAATACCAATACTTGAAGAGTAATGAGAATTGTTACCAAAATAATCGCTATTCGAGCAACCATACCCATGACGAACTTACCTTTCCCGTCAAAAAAACCGTCAATCATTGGGAAAACTTTTGATTTCATTTGAGACCTTAAAGCCCTCATAAGTGCATCCATCCTCAATCTCACTACATGAGTAGATTTTGAAATTTGCCTACTTAAAAAAACCTGTTCGCAATCTTATTACATATTTCAAACAAACTACTATCGCCATCAACGCCCAAAACATAAGCACTTTCTAGTGATGGGATGGATTTACTGGAGTATCTGTCGGCTAATTGCGTTAATGTTTTTGCAATGCTACGTGCATCGGCAGTTTCTAGGGAGATTATATTTTCATTAAATACCGACAAATCTTTGTTTGCAAAACCGTTTGTAATCGTCTTCACCCCAAAAGTAGACATTTCAAGCGGGGGATAACTTGGGTGCGGCGAAACCATTAACGAAATGCCCATGTAACTCTCTTTCATTATAAGGGCATATTCGTCCAGTTTTAATTTTCCAAGTGATTTCAAGATAACTCCAGGTTTTAGTTCAATGTCTGGGTGATGTTCGCCTATTGAAAGTATATTCCATTCATGCGCGTTGGGATGTTGGTTTGCCCATTGGCGAAGTGCAATAACAATCAGTTCAAGCGCGTTGCGTGCCACAGACGGGCGACCATAAATAATAATCTGCTTTTTGCGGGGTGGCATATTACCATCAAGTAAGAACGCTTTTAATTTTTCATTAAGCGTGGGGTCAAAAAAGTATTCTTGTTCAAAGCTATACCCAAGTTCATTAAAATATGTCTGTAGCAACTTCGTGTTAAACACAGCTACAATTGGCAAATCCCTTTTGTACGTGCTATCTGCCATCAGATACCTAGTAGACCATGGGTAAAAATTAGGCTCAAAATCTTGAATGATATAAAGTAGCGGATGTTTTGAAGCAGGAAAAGTCTCGCGCTGCCAACGTATAACAGGGTCGATATTGTATGCCGTCCACCATGCCGTTGCTATAAATACGTCACCTTCACCTACGGGAAGAGTTTTTGTATCCCTATAGGTAAATTCTATTATTTGGTTGGGGTCGGTTGAATCTATATCGCAATCTACAAAATTAAACCGTGTAAACGTAACACAATTATTTTTGTCAGTTATACTATCTGTGACAATTATTCGTGCATTTGAACCTAGTTTTTCATGAAGCAACTGAAAGAAGTTAATTGCTGTTGAAATGCCACCAAATACATGCTCCAAAGTAATGGAAGGAATCAGCAGATTTAAGCGCGATTTGTTCCCCAATTTTTTGTCAACACGAGGGATTATTGGTGCTGTTTCTGCAATCTTTACATCAAAAGTTGCATCTTTTGCCATTTTTAAAACACTCGCGGCAAGTTTATGCGTTAGAGGGTTTCGTTTTAGGAAATTTTTAAAAGGTTTAAAATTCATATTTCCTCCGCTTACAGCAATCGGGATGGTGGAACGTATATCTAAATTAGGATTGAAATAGGGGTCTATATTTTCTCGGTAGGGTGTATACGCCTCATAGGATAGTTTGAAATCAATTTCAGGGACAAAAGAATCTCTACTCTTTGATTCCAAGTGATAAAGTTTTACATTTGCGTTGTACATATTGTTAAGCCCTATATCATAAGCCCGAATGCAGAACTCTACATCACTACCACATATAATAAAATCTTCGTTAAACCCTCCAAGCCGTTCTGCTGTTTTCCTTGAAACGCACAGACACGCACCCGTTACGGAAAGCACATTACGATTAACCATTGGTGATACATAAGGGCTTGTAATATGCACTGGTTGCATACCTTTAAAAATATGGTCTGCCCAGTCATTCATTCCAACAATAACCCCTGCATGTTGAATTGTTTCGTCTTCATATAACAAGAGTGGCCCTACAACCCCAATGTCTTCGCGTAATGCGTTTTCGCATAGTCGCTCTATCCAATCTGGCGTTATAACGACAGTATCGTTGTTCAAAAAAATATATACATCGCCATCAGAATGTTGCATTCCAAAATTATTTAACTTTGACCAGTTAAATTTAAAGTTGGCATCAATTACTTTAACCCGCGATTCTTTTAATGTTATAGTTTCAAACCATTTTCGTGTTTCCTTTTGCGCCGAGCGATTATTTAGCAATATGATTTCCCAGTTGGTATACGTTGATTTTTCGATTATGCTTTCTATGCAACTGTTGGTAAGTTCGTGTTTATCCTTCATAGGAATTATTATAGAAACCTTGGGCGTATCAACCATTGTGTCAAATCGAGTATCATACACAAATGTTGCCGAACTTAAATTCGCACTTGCACAACCATCATAAAATCTGCTAAGATGCGCGTTTAGCGCGTTTAGCCCTGCGTCTTGTGCATATGGCTTAGAATCAGCGTTTACTGATGTTGAGGTTGGCAGTTGTCGCCAAGAATACAACACCTTGGGAATATGGTGTATAGCTTCGGTATGCTCGCTTAAACGCAACATAAGGTCATAGTCTTGACTGCCATCAAATGCAGAATCAAACCAGCCTGCTTTATCCAAAAGATTACGTTTGATAACCAAGAAATGACAAATATACATTTGGCTATACAATAAATCCCTCGACCAATCGGGCTTGAAAAACGGGAAGAAATGACGACTACCGCTTTCGTCAATGTGGTCTTGGTTAAAATATGATACATCTATATCTGCACACAAAATAGCTAACGCATTTTCATCAACATGATTTTCGTCAGAGTACAATACATCTGCGTTTGTTTCTTGAATTGCTAAAGCATTTTCGTACAACGCATTGGGGAAGATAATATCATCTTGGTCGCACAATGCGATATAGTCACCATGAGACATTTTAATAGCTTCATTGCTATTGCCCGATATACCTAAGTTTTCCTCAAGAAATTTGTATTTGATACGGGAATCGGCTTGAGCATATGATTCCAACACGCGCTCAACACTGGAACGCTCGTGACACCACCCAGCAAGACATAATTCCCAGTTACTATAGGTTTGAGCCTGTACAGATTTAATTAATTCGCGCAACAAAAAGACAGGGGGATTATAAAACGGCACGATAATACTAAATTTAACGCGCTCTTCCAGTGCGTCTGGTTCTTTAATTGGAGTATCTACATCATCTGGCGTATTCGCATTCACCGACATATATACAGGCGGAGAACCCCAGTTTTTCACACTAGCCATTGTTGCACGGATTCCGTGACGGCGTAAACTCCATAACCCCTTGTACGCAAGGCGCGTTAAAGGGAAGCTACGAAAGAACCATTTCACGCCACCAACCACAACACGAGCAGGTTTTGTGATACGCCAAAACGAAGAACTATGCATAACTTGAAGTTGGTACAAATAATTAGCAGCATGAATACGAGCATCATCTCTTTGAGCTATTGCCTCATGGTAATGAGTTTGATAACCAAATAACTCAAGTGAACATTGGTCAAGTTCCTTTTTGGTATGCTTGTGCCGCAATACCTCTTCGGATAATTCCTGCGAATGTTGAATAAGGTCTTTTTTTACTTGTTCGTAGTGCATAGCAGTGGCAGTAAGCGTCTCTATAACTGTAACTTGCTCTTCTTCAGTGTTTTTTCTTTCCAATATTTCAGCTTTAAGTTCATTTATATCCTTTGTGAATGCACGTTGGAGTGTTTCGTTTTCTTGGCGCAAAACTTGTTGGATAGCTTCGTTTTCTTGACGTAAAGCTTGCTGGATAGCTTCATTTTCTTGGCGTAAAGTGTTCTTATCATGTTCAGATTCGGCAATTAGACGTTCAATCATAGCGGTTTGTTCTTCTAATGCTTTTGTTTCCGATAAAATTTCAGCTTTTAATTCATCTATATTTTTTGCAAAGGTTAGTTGAAGCGTTTCATTTTCTTGGCTCAAATTAACCAAATGATTTTCTTTTTGATGTAGCAACTCTTTAACACACGCAAACAAGCCCACTAGCATTGGTTGGGAGCATGGGTATACATCTGCTTCTATAGAAATCCATGAAACACCTTGAGGAAACTCTATTACATTAAATTGCGAGTCTCTTGTGAGAAAAACATGATAATCACCTACAGCATAACCATTCACATTAACCAACGGCAAATATCCTGTATCTGATAAAATTTTGATATTTTCCACTATACAAGGTACATTCTCTATCGGGTCAAACCGAAGGGATTGGACACCTTGCGGGAGTTCAACTTCATGCCGAACATGCCTACTTGATGTTGACAGTGTAATGATTTCAGATTCATTAAACCCATCACCCGTATCTAAATAGAGGAATGATGTAATAATGGATTCTGAATCTGTGCTTGTCACATTAACGTGAATTTTATTTTGAGTATCAATAGTCCCTCTGTTTTGATAATAGTAATCTTTTTTAACTGCACTAAACACAAACTGATAAACTGCTTCATAATGTTTTCTTTTTAGTATGTCTGTATTTCCCTGTACGTTTTCATAATCATTTCCAAATTCTGTTTGGCGTGGGTGTAAATAGGTTGCATCTTCAACAACTGCCATCAATCCTACAACGTCCAGCAACTCATGAAGTGAAGTGTATGTGAAAAATCTAATGTGCGTGTTGTCAAGAAGCCCGTCCTTCCTGTACTCAAATTTGTTTTCAATTAGATTGATGATTATTGAATTATGAGCTATATTTGGCACAGAAACAAGAACATATCCGTCTTCTTTCAACAAAGACATAGCATGTTTTAAAACATTTGCAGGGTCATATAGGTGTTCCAGCACATCAGAAAATATAATATAGTCGAATTTTACATTAGCAAATGTAGCCAACCATTCCAACTTTGATGCATCACAACAAACACCATCAACGGCAAACTTTATAGCCTCCGAATAATCGGCTTCGTCTATTTCAACAATATACACAGCACAATTCAACTGGTCACGCATGTATTCAGTAAGCGTTCCATGTGCTGGCCCAAATTCTAATACTGTAGAGTTTGGGGCTATTGCACCCAAAATCTTCGTATGAGAATTATTTTCATTTTGCAAATCAAGGCTTAAATTGTACTTACCCATTTATTGCCAACTTTCAAACAAGTTTAAGGGATTTTTCTAAATTATTAAGAGGTTACATAACTTTTCAACTTGCCAGTGTTTACATTTGCCTTACAAATCGCTTCAACGCATCCGTCCAGAGTGGCAGTTGTTGAAAACCATCATTTATACAAGATTTATCTAAGCGCGAATTTAACGGTCGAGTAGCCTTAGTTGGGTATTCACTTGATGGGATAGGATTTACTGTTGTGTTTAATCCCGCTTGGCGGAAAATTTCCTGTGCAAACTCTGCCCAAGAACATGTTCCTTCGTTTGTGGCATGGTAGATGCCATATTTTTCGCTTTCTGCCATGTCGCATAGTAGGGGGGCTAGGTCGGCAGTGTAGGTTGGTGAGCCTATTTGGTCGCAAACTACGTTTAGGCTTTCGCGTTCTTTTCCTAGCTTTAGCATGGTTTTTACGAAGTTATTGCCGTTTTCGCCAAAAACCCACGATATGCGAACTATGAAATATTTATCTGATATTGCTTGTACAGCTTGTTCGCCTGCAAGTTTGGTTTTGCCGTAGACAGATTGAGGGTCGGTTGGGTCGGTTGGTTTGTAGAAGTGGTCGCCGTGTCCAGAGAAAACATAATCTGTGCTGATATATATGATTTTGGCGTTAATTTGCTTACACGCTTCGGCAATGTTGCGTGTGCCGTCTTCGTTGATTTTGCGGCAAAGTTCTGGTTCGTCCTCTGCCTTGTCCACGGCGGTGTATGCGGCGCAATGAATCACGGTGGTAGGGTTATAGGATTCTATTGCGGCAAATACGGCAGTTTTATCTGTAATGTCAAAGTCATCAACATCTGCGCCTTTATGGGTGATGTTTCGGGCTGTCAATTCCTTGCATACATCGTAGCCTAATTGACCTTTTGCGCCAGTTATTAAAATTTTCACTATTTGCCCCCGTACATTTTTTCGTAGTAGTTTTGGTATTCGCCTGCTAGGATATTCTCCCACCATTTGCGATTATCCAGATACCATCTTATTGTTAGCTTGATACCATCATCAAAGGAAGTGGTGGGTTGCCAGCCTAGTTCGCGGTTGATTTTTGTCGGGTCTAT
>Ga0123355_10008498_pt1 | contig 15511 bp, 3 predicted proteins | sample TergutEmb28metaG_3_FD_89872 | JGI IMG/M metagenome (GOLD analysis project Ga0123355, IMG submission 89872) | Embiratermes neotenicus P1 segment gut microbial communities from Petit-Saut dam, French Guiana - Emb289 P1 | ecosystem: Host-associated > Arthropoda: Insects > Digestive system > Gut ... | reverse complement strand
CGTCTATTCTGAGGGTAAATGTTCCGTCGCTATTACCGGATAAAGCTGTGCCTGCATGGTACAGCACGGATGCAGGTAGTCTATGGCCATTTGAATTCACAATCTCTACAAGTACGTCTACATATTCATAGCCGGCTGCGTTATAACCTAGTACGATAGTGATTATACCGCTGTCCAAATCATCAGTAGTGATTGTATGATCTGTGCTGGCAAATCCTGAAGCACTCGCGGTAAGCGTGCTGCCAACATTGTTAGTGTTTGCTGCTAAACTGAATACACCTGTATTGGAGCCGGTGATGACTGTGCTTTCATGGCTTAAGCTTGCTGTTCTCAGCAGTATCCCGCTTGAGTCTACTACTCTTACTGCAAGCATAACATTTTCATAGTCGAGGTATATAGTCACTGTGCCATTAGCTATATCAACCGCAGTAATTGTGTGTTCTGTTGCAGCAAACTCAGGCGACCATGCAAGAAGTACATCATTTACAGCTACTGAGTTAGCCAATGTGAAAGTGCCGCCACCATTACCGGCTTGCACGATACCATTTAAGCGGAGCTCTGCATTTTCGATTAGCGAATTTCCTATAGCACTTGTCCTTACTTCGACAATAATTGTTTCGTCTTCACCAGAGCTGGTATATGCAAGGTATATTACCACTATACCGTTATCAGCGTCCGATGCCGTGATCGTATGCTGGCCTGTAGTGAAGTCAGCAGCTGATGCACTAAGCATATCATGAATGTGCGCCAGGCTAGTCAGAGTGAATGAGCCATCACCATTGCCGACCTGCACGATGCCGTTCAAGCGAAGTTCTGCGCTTGGGATTAATGCGTACCCTACAGAATTTCTCACTTCAACAATAAGTTCATCTATTGCTGCGTAATCCAGCACGATGGTGATTGTGCCGTCGTGCAAGTCTTCGAATGTTATTGTATGGGTATTCGTGTTAAAGCCGGCAGCATTTGCTGTTAGAACTTCGCCCACATCCGAGCCGTCCAGCGTCACCGTAAAAGTGCCGTCGTTGTTCACATTTATCCCGGCTACACCCAAAAGCGTAGCTGTTGGGATTAATACACCCGGACTACTTGAGTCTACGACACGAACGGTTACTGATACAGGCTCATAGCCTTCGGTTTCGGTGCCGAGCACGATGGTGATTGTGCCGTTGTGCAAGTCTTCGAATGTTATTGTATGAGTATTCGCATTAAAACCGGCAGCGTTTGCTGTTAGAACTTCACCTACATTCGAGCCGTCCAGCGTCACCGTAAAAGTGCCGTCGCTGTTCATAGTTATCCCGGCTACACCGGAAAGTGTTGCCGTAGGGATTAATACACCCGGACTACTTGAGTCGATAACACGAACAGTTACAGGTACGGTCTCATAGCCTTCTGTTTCTGCTCCAAGCACGATGGTTATTGTGCCGTCGTATAGGTCAGCGAATGTTATTGTATGAGTATTCGCATTAAAACCGGCAGCGTTTGCTGTTAGAACTTCACCTACATCCGAGCCATCCAGCATCACCGCAAACGTGCCGTCGCTGTTCATAGTTATCCCGGCCACGCCGGAAAGTGTTGCTGTCGGGATTAGGACGCCCGGACTGCTTGAGTCTACGACACGAACAGTTACTGATACAGGCTCATAGCCTTCGGTTTCGATGCCGAGTACGATGGTGATTGTACCGTCGTGCAAGTCTTCGAATGTTATTGTATGAGTATTCGCATTAAAACCGGCAGCGTTTGCTGTTAAGACCTCACCCACATTCGAGCCGTCCAGCATCACTGTAAACGTGCCGTCGTTGTTTACATTTATCCCGGCTACACCCGAAAGCGTAGCTGTTGGGATTAATACACCCGGGCTGCTTGAGTCAACAACGCGAACGGTTACTGATACAGGCTCATAGCCTTCGGTTTCGGTGCCGAGCATGATGGTGATTGTGCCGTCGTATAGGTCAGCGAATGTTATTGTGTGGGTATTCGTGTTAAAGCCGGCAGCATTTGCTGTTAGAACTTCACCTACATTCGAGCCATCCAGCATCACTGTAAACGTGCCGTCATTGTTCACATTTATCCCGGCTACACCTGAAAGTGTCGCTGTCGGGATTAATACACCCGGACTACTTGAGTCGATAACGCGAACAGTTACTGATACAGGCTCATAGCCTTCGGTTTCGGTGCCGAGCACGATGTTCATATATCCGCGCTCAAAGTCTGTTTCTGATATCGGTCTGCTTACACTTGCAAAGCCTGCCGCACCCGCTGTCAGCTCGGTGTCGATTAGCGAGCCGGACACTTGAATAGTAAATATACCGCTGTTCGCTGGGGATGATGTTACGGTTTCCGTTTGATGCGTCAAGGTTGCTGTCGTGATATGCGCACCATGGCTGTTTAACACGTTAACCGTCATCGTTGTTGACGTACCTTCTGTAAGGCGTATTACTATAATCGCATCATTATGGTATGCATTGTGAAGATCTGCGGCTGTTATCTGATGCGAGTTGTTAGCAAACCCTGATGCGGTTGCATTTAGAGTTGTACCAATGTCTGAGCCTCTCACTGTTACTTCAAACAGTCCGCTTGAGCCGCTTACGACTAATCCGCCTGAATGGGTCAGGCTGGCTATGGCTAGTGCGACATTCGGCTCATTTTGGTTTTCTACCCTTATTGTTAAGGTTACATCTTCATAGCCCTCAGTTTCTGCGCCCAGCACGATAGTTATTGTGCCTGTTTCGAGATCAGTAAATGTTACAATATGGGTATTTGAATTAAAGCCCACTGCATTCGCCGTCAAAGTCGTGCCTACATTTGAGCCGCTAAGTGGTACTGTAAATGTGCCGTCATTGTTTGCAGTTATCCCAGTTACACCGGAAAGCGTTGCTGTTGGGATTAAGACTCCCGGAGTTGAACTGTTTACTACGCGAACGGTGGCTCCATTTGGAATTTCTTCAAAGCCTTGGTTGAGGTCAATATCGATTACATGCGGGTATGCTAAATCACTGAAAGTAATTGCTCTGTTAACAGAAGCAAAGCCGGGCGCGCCTGCTGTTAAATCTGTGCCTATATGCTCGCCTGTAAGTGTTACGGTAAATATGCCATTGCTGCCCGGCTGTGAATATCCCAGATGCTGCAGCCAAGCAGTCGGTACATTTACAGTGCCATCTGTATTTCTTACATTTACGGTTACTACTATAGGCAAATAGTCGGCAAGCGTGACAACGGCGTAACCTGCTGCCGCGTCTACAAAGGTAATGTTATGAGTAGTAGGGGCAAAGCCCGGAGCGATAGCTTCCAGTGTATCACCAATAAGTGCTCCCGGTGCAGTCAAGCTGAATTCGCCGTCTGAACCTGAAACATTACTGCCATTGTGTGTTAACACAGCAGTTGTAATCTCAGCGCCTGCCGCGTTCCTGACATAAACTCTGAACGGATGAACGTGCACTCTGTCTGTATCACGAAGTATGATAGTCGCTTCGCGAACATCGTCCGCAACCTCTGAGTACTGAACAATATGCGAAACATTGCCAAAGCCGGGAGCGGTTGCCGTAATGGTATCTCCTACCTGCACGTCGCTAATTGTAAACCTTCCGGTGGCATTATTCGCAGTGCTTGGAGCGACAAGGCTTGCAGTAGTAACATAATCGCCTATCTCATTAACGATCCGTACTGTAAAGCTGTTGATGACTTGGGGCTCGGTCAAGAAAATGTATACAGGATGACCTTCAGCCGCCGCAAGAGCATCTTCTATAGTTATTGTGTGAGTTATGCTTACAAAGCCTTCTGCTGATGCTATCAAATCATTTCCTACATGAGCATAAGGCATTACTGTAAACCACCCTGAGTCTGGAGGTGTGCCCAATATGGGGTCTCCGTTGTAGGTGAGGGCGGCCGTCGTGATATACAATGGAAGAGACCTTGGGATATTGCTGCCGAGAGCAACTCTTACCTCCAAGTTTTCAATTGTTTGATGCAAAGTTACCTGAATAATACCGGCACCGCCGCCGGGCAGCATAGTTACAACCGCAGGCAAATCATTAATGGTTGTCGTTATAAATCCGGGAACTCGCACCTCTAACTCGCCGCTCATCCAGTTTTGGCTCGGATCAAGGCGTATGAGCATAAACGGCCCGACATAATTAGCATGGCGCGGACTTGTGGGTGCTCCATACGTAAGTGATGCTGAAGCACCTCCGCTTATATTGACAGAGTTTGCTGAACGCACATCGATGAAAAGTAAGAATCCGTCCTCTTCAATGCCGTCCAAGAAGATGTTAGCTCTTGAGTTAGCGTTTTCAGTCATTACAACCTGAGCCGGGACAGAAACAGAGCCGCCCATAGTCGGATGAGTTGCAAATATAGTATAAATTCCGGCCTCTAGGCCAAATACTTCAAAAAAGCCATAGGCATCACTAACTGTCTGCTGAACAGCGTTGCCACTACTATCAAGAACAACAACCGTTGCGCCGCCTACAACACTCAACTCTTCAGGATATTGCAGCATCGATGAGTTAAGCACAAAGCCATACAAGCGTCCTGCGGGGGCCCTTTCCAGTGGAATGCTAATGATTTCACTGTATTCTAAGTCCAGAGGCACTGACACACTGTGGTCGACCCAGCCAGGATAGGGTAAAAAGCCTTCAGCTCTTGCAAAAATCAGTTCATCGTCAAGCACTCTAACCGGAGAGAAGAAACCCTCACTGATCGCAGCATGGGACACTCGTTGGGCAGGTTCATCGTTATACCAAATGCGTTCAGATTCCAATTGGGCATTTGGGATACGAATGTTGTGAACATGGTCTTGTCCATCAATAATCGGAATAGATTCCACAACCTCTACTCTTGCATGGTATTCTTGGTCAAGTACCACGGTAAAATGCTGCAGCACGTCATCATCGTCGCCGCCCCATTCAACTATCTCGTGGAGATATTTCCATTCGCTTGGCCTAAAAGTATGACCGCCGCCGAGTCCGGGCACAGGAATGCCGTCATGAGGCACTACGCGTACTTGGGTATACAGGGTAGTATTAGCCAAATTCCACAGGGCAATCGGCCCCGCACCTGTACCTGCTTGAGGGATAGCCGTCGAGGTTACACCGTCTGTATTGCGAAGCTCAACGCGGAAGTTTCCTGCTTGATAAACAGCCGCAGGAGTAGGACCCTGAGCCTGTCCGCCATGAGGCATGCGATATTGAACAAACCCGTCAGGATTCTCGACAGTAACATCTTCCGATACTGTACGCACTATTTCTAGCGGAGCAGTAGGGAGAGCAATGTCCTCCAAGAAAATTCGAATAACATGCGGATTTTCAGGTGTTGCGTTATGGCCAAGATCCGTTACAAAATGATATGGCCTGAGAAGCTCAAATTCATAAGTTGCAAATCTATCGGCACTGCCGCCAATCCAATCGTACCAGTAAACACCATCCGCGAAGAATGTCGCATTTGTTCCTATGCGTGGCAATGATGCACTATTGATTGTAGCTGCGGGGTTTCTGTCTAGTGCAACAAAGGGCTGAAGGTATGCGGTATCTGCAATGCTTGCGGATGCGTTGCGCACTTCTACACGAACATTTTGGATGGCTGTCCGTTCCATAGGTATGGTTATTACATGACGGCCATTAATCGCAGTGTAGATATCATCTGCGCTGATTTGTCCATATGCCGGAAGATAGCCCAGCGCGGTTATCCTAATCTCGCTATCTATATAGCCGCTATCCGCATCTATGCTTACCATGCCGAACATAGGGTTTCGGAATATATCATCAATATAAATCCGTGACCAGGATACCAAAGAGCCTGTTTGCTCGTCAACACCGATTATGACAAGGTCTTTAAACATTTCATTTGCGCTAAAGCCGACAACGCCCTGCGGGCTTATAAGGCCTACAGACAGTCTGTTGTTTATAGCGCGTGCGATGCTTATACTATGGTGTGTGCCTGCCGGGTGAAGCTGATGCTGCCTTGCAATGGCATTAGCCGGGCCTGCCGTGGCTGCAGTAGCGGGCATAGCATGATAAGGATTAAAAATCCTTGTGCGATCCCTAAGCACAGTTCCTGCCGCATGCTCTGAGACAAAATTACGCGCTCCCCAGAATTCAACAACAGTACTTGCTGCCTCGGTTAAGTGGTCAGCACCTGGATCAATAAATGTAAAGAAGTCTTCGCTCATCACACTGCTTGTTTGCCATGCCAGCCAAGGATAGCTCTCCCATGTGTCGTCAAGACCTGCCGCAATATTAGGTATCCAGCCGCGCGCAAGCCAGTTTCCTGAGCTTAATACGGAACCGGACGTAAGAATTGACGTAGATACAGCATTTATACCTGGAATGGCTTGAATCCTTCCCGCCGGAACAGAAGAATCGAAGAATACGTTGCGATATTCCATTCTTCTTCTGGCATTAGCGACAGTCTCGCCGGGGCTTGCTGTTCCGCCTGTGCCTCGAAAAATTGGATCCCCTGCAACACGGCCTGCGTTAAACGCATTTTCTATAATTACTCTACCTGTGATGTTTCGCCGGTGCCCCAAAATACCGTTGCCTGAAAATGCCGAAAGTCTGCCGTTTACGGAGCCAATGTTGTATACATCACGCATATGGGTGGTTCCCGAGCGGCGAATGCCGCCAATAATGCCCCCTGCACTCCTACTTGCGGCTTCAATGCTGCCCGAGTTAAAGCAGCGCCAAATCTGATTGCGAGTACCTCGGTTGATATTTCCTACAATACCGCCTGAGCCGCGCACTGTGGTAGCGTCGTTTGTACCTGTGCCGTCAGATATTACGGCGCCTTCATTACCTGAGTTCCAGACGCGTAAATGATTACGGCTTGAGCGCCCGACTATGCCGCCCGCAGTGCCTTCTACAGAGATATGGCGCACATTGCCTAAGTTCATAGCACCGTTTACAAAGGTGTTGAGGCTGTTGCTGTAGCCAACGACACCTCCGGCACTGACAATTCCTCGAACATCGCCGGTGTTTAGCGCATTTGTGATGTTAAGGCCTCTCGCGCCTGCACGGTGCGCTGTAAATCCAACGATACCGCCTGCGGCACTTACAGGCCTGGCAGCGTTGTCAGATGCTCTATATCCAATATTACCATGGTTTGTGATATTGCTAAGATGAGCTATACGGTTTGCGCTGGCGGAGGGCCATTGCATACGCCCAATAATACCACCGATATTGTGGAAGTTGGCATTGTCGCCTTGCCAATCAGCACTATAAACATTGGCGCGATTAATAGCACCGTTGATGGTCACTCGGCTAAAAGATACGCCGATGATACCACCCAGCCTGATTTCACCGCCGGCCGAAGTAGCCGCGCCATGCTGCCTGACAACACCAAGGTTTTCAGCATTTCTGATGGTTACAACGTTGCCGGCAGTGCCTATAAGCCCGCCTGCTGCATTGCCGCGGCGTGAAGTTGCGGCGGCGGCAGTGCCGGTGGTAAGCGCACCGGTTGCATTAAGAGAAACCTCTCCAACGTTAACACTATCAGCTATGGTTATTGAGTTACGAGACCAGCCTACCATCCCACCTATAGTTCTTTCGCGCGATAAAAAGCCGGTGATTGGTCCATAGTTTCGCACATTTGTGATATTGGTTGTCGAACCGCTTCTTGTCGGTGTCCTTCCAACAACGCCGCCTGAACCGCCTCGGCCATGCACATGTACTTCGCCAAAATTATAGCCGTTTGTAACATTAAGCGTTCCATCTGTCTGGCCAACGAAGCCGCCTGCTGAGGAATCTCGGTCGCGGTCTGCGGCGGCGGTACCTGTAAAAGTGATTCTTACGTTTCCATAGTTTACACTGTCGTTAATAGTAAGAGCTCCGGCGCCCTGAGTGCGCCCGACAAAACCGCCCAGGCGGCCTGACAAAGATGAGACGTTGCCTCGATTTGTGGCGCGGATAAGAGTGGCATTGCCTTGCATAGACCCGATGATGCCCCCGGCTCCGGTGTTTGCTCCGCCGCCTGTTGTGATATTTGCACCAGCAGTGTTTGTAACGTCATGCATACGCACTGTGCCTGTAGACACGCCGACGAACCCGCCTCGATGACCTGAACCGCCAATTGTGCCATGATTTGTAGCTCTGTCAATTGTTATTGTAGAGCCACGACCGATAAAGCCGCCTGCGGCAGTACTTCCGGTAACCGCAGAGCTATTTTCGGCATCACGTATAGTAAGCGCTTGCACATCACCAAAGATGCCTCCGGCGACAGGCGATGTCACGCTGAGTGTAGCCGGAAGGGTCGCATTAGTAACAACAAGATTTGTTGCGGTGCTGGCAGTAGTACTCCCTACAATGCCCCCCGCAGCGACATTTGATATGATAGAGCCTGTTACACTGAAATTATCTATTCTTGATAATGCGTCGGAAGGAGTGACAATCCTGCCTATAGCGCCGCCAACATGCTGGAATCCTGAGTTATTATTGCTGGAGGTGTTACTAAAACTAACGCTGTTAGCATTTCCGCCAATTAGAACATTACCCTGAGCCAAGCCTACCAAACCACCGACATAGGGGATAACTCTTTGTGCTGAAGTGGCTGCGGCTCCTTGCCTGGAAAAGTTGATATTGAAGCTAACATCTGCGTTATTAATATTTAATGCACTGTCGGAAGCTACGAAGCCGGTTATACCGCCGATTCTCTTATTGCTATATGGCTGAGTCTGGGCCGCAGGTGTAGTTGCGCCTCCGGTAATCGCGGCCGCAGAGGCCCCGACTATGCTAACATTGTTAATGTGGGCAACGGAGCCTGACTGAACGCGGCCCGCAACAATGCCTATGTTGCCTATTGCGGAACGCCAGTCAGCATTGGTGGGGTCTGTATCACTGAAGCTGGCATCTGCAAAAGTAACATTTTCAATGATCGCTCCATGTCCCAATGTGCGAATAAAGCCAATGTCATTGCGATATGGCGCATCCAAAGATGAGGCATTTGCGCGCGGGATTAAGCTCAAGCCGGAAATGATAGGCGAACGACCATGTTCTCCAATAAAGTCATCACAGCCTCTAAACACGCCCATAAACGGCAGCCCATCAATAAAGCCACGCCCTTGATATGAGCCGGTTAGATGGATGTCTTGTGCGAGGATAAACTCGGCTGTGTTCGAAGCCCCATCTGTGCCTTCAAGGAACGCGATAAGCTGTGATGGATAGTAAATGCGAACAATCTGCGCCGGACGAATGCTTATCCATTCGAGCTCTAAATCTACTTCCAATATATCGCCTTCATTAATTCTAAGCTCAATAGGTGAGCTTACTGCTCGTGTGTGGTCTGCCGGGAAGGTGGATATAGGCTCTGCATTAACATCAGACTCCGTATCAATGGCTAATGATAGCCCGAAATACCCTTCTTCTTTTTCCAACGTTTCATATGACGCCCATGCTTCAAAAAGGGTCTCCTTTGCCGCAGGCAATATAACGCTAAACCGTCCATAAGCATCCGTTATGGCCTCAAAATAAGCGCCCCTTTCGTCATCATCTGCATTATCCATATCTGAATAATCGTATACCATACTGAGATACTCGGAATATGCATCCTCTGCGATATCTTTATACTCAGGTAGCTCATCATTTTTGTCCAATTCCTCAAGAACACTAAAGTAAACCTGAGCGCCACGGACTGTTTCTCCGTTTAGGGTTACTGTGCCGGTAACCAGAGCAGCGCCCTCTAATAATTCAAGCGGGGTAAGCATAAAATCAACATTTAGCTTGCCAAAATAAACGTCTGAGATCAAATCTTCCATATTAATATAAGCATCTCTGTAATGTTCAGACGATGCTTTCAGTATTGCTTCCTGCAACAGATACTGGATGTCAGGCAAGAGTTTGCTATCATTTGGGTAGAGAATTATTTCATAAAGTCCGAATTCATCAGTTTCAGCAGAAAAAACACCCTCATGGGTAACAAGTTCTACAAGAGCACCTTCGAGCGGATATTCATCATATGAAGATGTAACTGTGCCGCCTACAATCAGGGCCTTGCCCAAGTCCATGTCACGATCTACGAGCTGAAAATCTATCTGAAGATGAGTAAGCCCTTCATTTATGTTATCTGTGAAATCCGATAATATCTCACTCTGCTCTCTGTAGCCTTCGAGTTCTGCCATGATAAATATCTCACTTAGCTCTTCGAAGTCAAACATCCATGGAGGAATGAAGTATTGCCCCATTATATCAGTGTGAATAGAGGTGAGAGTTACCCCGTTTTTGACAAGAGAAACTCTGGCTCCATATAGCCCAAAGCCATCTATATCAGTAACGGTACCGCCAACTGAGAGCTTGTTCAGTATAAATTCATGATTGCCTTCTGCCTCTTCGTCTCTTTCTTCAGGCACATCTTCGTAGCGGCCTTCATAATCGGGCTCGTAATCTTTTTCTTGTTCTGGCTGTTCTTGTATATATTCATACTCTGTATCGTGATCCAATGGGTAGTCATGCTCTATATCATACTCAAGCGATTCAGATGTTTCAGTTTGCAAATTCATCGGAACGCTCGCAAACATTATTGCCGCAGCTAAGATAAAAATAGTGATCTTAGTAAGCCTCTTTTTGACAGATATTGCCACACTCAAGTCTCCTTTCTAATTAAACATAGAATCTACTAGTAAGCACTGAACAACCTCATTCCGATTGAATTGCTTCAAATTAATTAAAGTACATCTTCGCGTGTACTGCGCTCACACGCTCCTCGTCTTTTAAAGAATTTGCGCGCAATTCAGTCTTAAGCAGGTTATTCAGCACTTACAATATATAGCATTAAACGTATTTTATCGTAAAGTTACATAGATATAGGATATGATTTTTATGTAGAACTATGTAAAATCCTATCATGCAAAAAATAACGGATATTCCAGCAAATACTTTATAGTATTCAAAATTTAAGGGGGTTATTGTTACTGTAAGTGTTTGTATCTATTTTATTAGATGATTATAAAAAACAAGATGTTTATGTTTACATATCGAAAAACCTCTTGCAATTTTAGTTTTTGCGTAGCATAATTATTTTAAGTAAGCACGGAACAACCTCATTCCAACTGAATTGCTTCAAATTCATTAAAGTGCTTCGTCACGTGTGTCACGCTCGTACTTGGCTTTAGTACTGCGCTCACGCGTTCCTCGTCTTTTAAAGAATTTGTGCGCAATTCAGTCATAAGCAGGTTGCTCAGCACTTACTTAATGGATAATTTGGCTATAGCGGAGCAGATTGAAGGAGATGTCACGGGATGGAAAGTAATTTGCGAGATATAGTAGCCCGTCAGAGGGAAGTATTGGCGAAACTTGAAAGTGAAGTCAAAAGCATTGAGGATAGCGATTTAACCAAGGAAAACATTCAGCTCAAAGTAGATTTGGAAAAGCTGCATGCCGCTCACTTGAAGTCTGAGCAAGCTGTAAAAAAACTTTCTGACCAGAACATAAAACTCAAAAATGCTTTGCATGAACAAGTTTATAATGAAAAAATTAAAATGATAAATTCATCAAAGGAAAAAATGGATATTTACTTCAAATCGAATTTTGAAAATGGAGTTAATGAACTTTCTGCGCTTGAATATAACATCAGGGCACGGATAGACCGTATGACATCCGCTTTGCGGCGTAATAATGTCGATATAAATGATGAAACCAATCAAAAATTAAGTGAGCTAGCTGTACAAGTAAACCTTAAAATAACTGAAGCAAAAAAGCAATTTGCACATAGTCACGGAGCTTTTTCAGATAATGAAAGTGCTGAATTTGAAAAATTGAAAAACGATCAGATTACTAACGAACAGATGCTTGCAGTAACGAAGAAAAATAATGTTGAACGGTTTATCGGCTTAAACTTGCTTAACATTGTTGGCATATTCCTAATTATCATCGGAGTTATCACTGCTGCTCACTTTGCCTATATGCAGTTGTCAGATACGCTACGTGGCGTTATGATGTTCACTTTCGGAGCTGCTATGCTTGTTGCCGGCGAACTTATGAACAGGAAAAAGCCAAATATATTTTCTTTAGGCATTACTGCTGGTGGAGTAGCACTGCTCTATGTTGCGCTGGGAATTAGTTATTTTGGTCTTGAAATTCTCGGGATGTATCCTGCACTTGCGGTATGTGTGTTAATAACGGCTGTGGCTTTCCTTTTATCAACACGCTATAATTCGCAAACAATACTGGCTTTCGCTCTTATAGGAGGGTACTTACCGTTATTCTCAATAACTACTGACAGGACTATGATTTATGGTGCGATGGGTTATTTCGTTGTGCTAAACTTGCTTACACTTTTTGTTTCATTTAAGAAAAAATGGTCTGTTTCATCATTTATTGGGCTTGGTTTGAACATAGTGGGCACAGTTTGCATAACCTCAAGTTTTTGGGGAAATATCCCGGTTCACGAAAAATTTATAGCAATAGCTTATGTGTTGTTTGCATTCTTGGTTTATTCTGTTATTCCGATTATAGGAACATACAAAGCTAAGTTGAGTTTCAAAAAGCGAGATGTAGTGCTTCTTGCAATTAACACGTTTTTTAGCAGCCTGATAACATTCGCTCTGTTCTATGCATTCAGATGGGATGATTTTACAGGAGTTCTCGCCATAATTTTTGCTGTGATTTATATATCACTCGGTTGGTTAATTGAGCGGAGGTTTGATGGCGAAAAACATACACAGGCACTGTTTTATCTAACAGGGCTGGCATTTGTCGTACTGGTTATTCCCTTCCAGTTTGGCAGAGCGTGGTTGACACTTGGATGGCTTGCACAAGGCGTTGCACTTACAACTTATGGCATATTAAAAAACGAGAAAAACTTTAAACGTGCCGGATATGCAATAAACATGTTATGCTTATTCTCATTCTTGATATTCGATCTGTGGTTAGGCATTGATTTCTTATTTGCTTATAAATATCTTGCCATAACAGTTGGCAGCTTAATTATTTTAGGTGCATATGTGTACAAAAAAATGCTTTCAAGCGCATGGCAGAAGAGCTACAAGTACGCAGTCATTGTGAATTTATGGTTTTATGTGCTATATGTTATAATCGTTGAGTTAGATGTTCTTTTGTTCCGTCACTATGGACAGATGACAACATACAATATACAATATCTATTACTTAACATCAGCCCTTGCGATTATTACAACATTTTTAATCGCTTGTGTGGTGCCGCGAGTGAAGATGCTGTCTGATATGGGAACGAAAATAATATCAATCGTTTTGTATGTGATAGGGACAATGTGGTTGTTCACACTTAATATGGCGAGCAGCCCCATAAATATTGCTGAGCCGCCAATCGCAGTGACGATTGTTGGAACTCTTATCCTTGTGATTGTCGGTGTGCTGTCTGTGCTTGTCATGCGTGATTTGGTAAAGTTGATAGTTATGGAACGCAAACTGGCTATTGAGTGGTATCCTCTCATTGTTTCGGCGTATTTTGTGGTGATACTTACACAAAACTTAATTACTCAATATAGCCTTTCGTTTGCCAGTGTGTGGATAAGCATAATCTATGTGCTTACTGCTCTTGCATGGATACTATTTGGCTTTGTGCGGCGTTACACTTTTATTCGTAGATTTGGGCTTGGTCTTGCGCTTTTAGCTGTTGCTAAATTATTTATAATCGACCTTGCGAGCTTGACGGAAGGCTATCGGATTATTTCGTATTTTGCGCTAGGTATAACACTTGTAGCAATTTCATTTGTATATCAGTACTTTAATAGGCGATTGGAACTTAAATTGGGGGTGGTTGCTGATGATTCGGAGGAAAGTTAGTGTTTTCCTTGCTTTGGTTTTAGTAGTGATATTCACAACTGCATTTGCAAATATAGCAACCATAGAAAACAGTGGAGAAAACCGATACAAAGCGATAAGATTGACACCGGAAATTTACAATAGTGCAAACAGCGACCTTTCCGATTTAAGGCTTTTGGATGCGAGCGGAGAGTATGTGCCGTTTTTTATCCATAGCGTATATCAAACGGAGAATAGGGAAACCGCGCGTTATTTAATGTCGTTGATTAATGCTTACGTCAGATATGATAACTTTTATTTTGATTATACTTTGACGGAACAGTTTGGCAGAGATGTTGTGGCAACATCTGTAGAATTTACAACAAATGATTCAACCTTCGCAAAAAATGTTGATGTATATGGCAGCTATGACAATATTCACTGGGAGTTTGTTCAACACGACCAATTATACCACGTCGGTAACAATTCAAAGCTTGAAATAGTTTTTAGTTCCCCTCAAAGATTTACCCATTACCGATTTAGACTCAACAATAATTTAGAGAGAATTTCGTTTAATACAGTCAACTTAACGTACAGTATAGTCACAACCCAAAGGTATTATTTCGTTGAAAACTTATTTCCAGAGTTCAATATAGAAGAAGAGGGGAGATTAACGTACATCCATATTGAGGGACTTAGACATTTGCGACTTAGCGAGATAACTATTCACACTGATAGTATGTTTCAGCGTATTGTTGAAGTTCCTATGTTTGGAATCCGTAGAGAGTTATATAATTTGTCTTTTGGCGATGTAGTCTATAGATGTACGTCAATACCACTGAATCGGAACACAAACAGAAATGATATATTCTCACTGATTATACACAATGAAGATGACCGTCCAATAGATATATCGGGGATTACAGTTCGCTATTATGCGGATGACTTGATATTTGAAGGCGGCGATAATGAAACGCTTATGCTTCATTTTGGCGCAGACAGCAACATTAGAGCGCCTATTTTTGATATTGCAAGATACAGGGATGAAATTTTAAGACATGATATTGACCGGCTCGAAATAAGCAGAGTATCTTTTGAGGAGCTTCGACCGGAAATGGAGCCACGAGACTTCAGGGTAGTTTTTAATATAGTGGTTGTAATCGTTGCTGTTTTACTTGGGTTATTGATACTCTTAAAACTTCGAAAAAGCACGGGGGTATAAAATGTAGTTTACTGCAAGAAATAAAAGTTATGCTGTGGTTACAGCTATACACACTTTATAGATGTAAACAAAAAAACACTATCTCTAATTTTTTAGAGCAGTGTTTTTTGCTTGTAAATGTAAATATAAATATATGTTGAAATTTAGATAGCGTTTGTGCTTTCACATGGTTTAAGGTATGTCTGCCCTTATACAACATAATCCAATCAACTATACAGGAGGCTCTGCCTCAATCCCCCATTCTCCAATTCATAAACCCGCTCACATACTTCACTCAAAAATTTTCTATCATGCGATACACTGATGATAGCTCCATTAAACTCTTTCAGTGTTCTTCTTATCTCAGGCGCGGATAGCGGGCTGAAATTGCGCGTCGGCTCGTCTAATATAAGCACATTCGCGTTCTTTAGTACCATGTCTAAAAACAGAATCTTTGCTTTTTGTCCGCCGCTTAGCCGCCCAATTTTGCCAAGCATCTCATCATGAGTGAACCTCATACTCCCCAGGTAAGTCCGAACCTTGGTTATCGTATCTTTATGGGAATCTGAAGCCAAAAATTCGATAACAGCCTGGTTGCAATCCAAAATCT
>Ga0123355_10008497_pt1 | contig 15513 bp, 8 predicted proteins | sample TergutEmb28metaG_3_FD_89872 | JGI IMG/M metagenome (GOLD analysis project Ga0123355, IMG submission 89872) | Embiratermes neotenicus P1 segment gut microbial communities from Petit-Saut dam, French Guiana - Emb289 P1 | ecosystem: Host-associated > Arthropoda: Insects > Digestive system > Gut ... | reverse complement strand
TATATTGATGCGTATATGTAATGTAACATAACATTACTTTAGAATGTGATACATGTATAGGTCTAGACTGTAACTTCAGTATTTTGATTAAAATACGAGTAACGTAGTTGTATGAGTCTGAACCTTGCGGATAATTTCGAAATACAGAGGGCCAGAAACGTTGAAATTCTGTTTGGGCAACTACCAGAATATATTCCTTTAAACGTACAGATCCAGATTTGCATCAAAGGTTACTTACCTGTAAGAAGTGATGCTGGGTTTCGCCATTGCTCCAGTACAACCTGGTCATATTAATGTCTACTACTCTTTTACGTTTGTGAAACAATTCTTCACTTGTGTGTGGTTTTTATATTGTGCTCATTTCCTGCGTGACATGACTTTTAATTTTACGCGTGTAATTTATTTCACGGTTTAAAATAATAGGTACAGTAAAAAGCGTTGTGTTCTTTGGTAGCCGTCTTTCTCTGGATAACCGATAAGCTGTCAGTCGGTATTTGGGCCGGATACATCATAAATTTACAGAAAAAATGTGACCCTTTTTCAAGATTGACATGTATAAGTTCGTAAAAAAATAGTTTCTACATCACAGAAAACAGTATGCTTCTATTACAAATGTTTTTATTATTGTTGAAAGAAATTTTTTCTACTTTATTGTACGAAAAACAGAATTACACTTCGTGTCCAAATATAAAGTTGATTAAGATTTCATTACGTGTTGCCTTTAGCTACCACTTGGCTTTAAATGGTTATGAATTATAATGGGAAACTACTGAATTACGGCTGACTCCAAATGCTAATGCAGAAAAAGAAATCTTTTATCACCGGTGCCAACCAATGTCTCAGTTGATGTCAATGTTTCACCCTAAGGGTAACCCTGTCCGCGCCAAAAGACAGATAGGAGGAACAAAGGTACAGCGCCACTCGTTCTTAACCTCGACACTAGAAAGAATTTAGTGATCAACCTCACCCCCCAGGCAATTTAACCCCGGAAAAGAACCCCGGTAGCCATTTAGTAGGAACCTGGGTGGGCCACAGAGCGAAACTAAATGCATCGGGGAAGAGCAAAATCTTTTAGTATGCCGGGATTCGAACCCCAGATTGTTCAGCCAGCAGCTTATTTACTGTACCGACAACGCTATCCCAGCTGCATAAAATTTCGCCCTTTGTATTACTAGGTCAGTGGACTCGACCACCCAAAAATGAAATTTCGTGCGATACAGGAAAGGAAGTCAGCAAAGACAGCAGCATCTCTTTTATGTCGCCATAATCTAATTTAATTTAATGGGCAAATGGACTGCTGCATGCTTCGGTGCCTCCAGCAAGTAACAGAATTAGGACTGTGCGCAGTTACGAGTGTTCTTAGTTCAGGGAATTCAAAACCGAGACTATCGGTGTGTAAAATGGAAGTTATTATTAACATTTAAGTGTTAGAATAGTTAGTAATGAACTTGTCCCTGAAGATACTTGGCAGTCTCATGTTCTTGTCCAGTCCGTGCACTTGTGCTTTAGCAGAAATTTCGTCACAGACTTTCGAATAACACTTTTTAATTAAGAGTACAAATTCTTTATGTGAGATTTGAATCCTCTGCCGAGTTTTTGATGAGGTTTTAACTCTTCTCTTTTGGGGCACAGCGTATGTTGGTAGTTGCTCACCGACGTTGTGCGGCAGCCTGTCAGCCCCATGTTCTCCTAGACTTCTTACCCTAGAAGGTTAGACCTAGAGGCTGTCCCAAAACGTCGGTAAGTAACCACCAACTTACGTTACTAAACAGCCCATAAGAGCGAATATCTCTTCTTTGATTTTAGTTACAGCTATTTTCCCCTTAGCCACCATTTTTTAGCTATGATGTCATTCTATTTCCGAGGCATATATCAACTTTTTATTAGACGCAAGCCGCAGTCTACATATCGTAGTAATATTAGAGTAAGTTATTCTCAGAGAATATACGTGAGTGCGGACTGACTTAGCACTAAATTAGAAATCTTAATGCTCGAACCAGGATACTGAAAGCTGAAAAAAAAAAAAAACGAACGCAAATAGAAATTACAGGTGCGAGGGTAGAATTGTCTGTGGGAGGAACTGTCATTACGAGGTAATGTTTCTTCAAAATTCTGTGAAACTATAATTCACGTTCATTATCATATTTAATGGCTGCGAACTAAAATTTTCGATTAAAACATCAGAAGATGGAAGGTTTAAAAAGGTAGTTCTATTCTTGTCAGCCTGCCGTGTTATGTGGGGACCGCGGTAGCACAGTGGTTAAGGTGCTGTGCTACAAATCGGAAGGTCGCGGGTTCGATTCCAGCTGGTGTCATTGGAATTTTTAATTGGCATAAAATCCTTCCGATCGCACTATGGCCCTGGGGTCGACTCAGCCTCTAATAGACGTAAGGCTGACAACCTTACCACCATCCTGTACCGTTGTCACGAAATCTGGGAACCTTAACTTCCTGGAACCCTCTGGGCCACTCCAGGCCTGTAACGGGACTGCTACCGTGTTGTGTAGGTGTGAAAAAAAAAGTTTGAGTTTCGGAGAAGCGTAGGAAAACGTTAGATAACGAATAAAGGTTTACAACTCGTTGCTGGAAGAGTGCATGCAGAATAGTATTTCACATTTTGGAGCCGGAATTAGGCTCAACGTAGGACGTAGTTTTATTTTACTAATAGAGTATCCCTCCATTCAAATGATGAGACTTCTATTCATTCTAAATAGAATACAAAATTGCATCGAATAATTTCAGCAACGTATTACAGCGTCGAATACGACCCGTGCCACCTACTTGAAAATTAAGAAAATGAATTTTCACACAGTGGGTGTGTATGGGTGTAATGTGGTTGTCACATAGACATGTACGCATGTTTAGCTTTTTAATAAACCAAATTTTTAAACCGAAGCTAACACGCTGCATTTTTTCATATCTCGTCTTTTATTAAAAAAGCGTTTGGGAAGCTGTTTCTGCTGTCATCGTCAGATGAAATGGAAGTTCAGCATACTCTTTTGGGTCTGTTACATTGGACTCGAGGAAAACTTCCTTCTGTGTGTGTGTGTGTGTGTGTGTGTGTGTGTGTGTATGTGAAGGAGAGAGAGAAAGAGGGAAAAACAGAGAGTTACATTACACATCTTCGTCACAAACTTATTTAGAACTCTATAACGTAACGCTATCCCTGTACAAGCCTGGACAGGCCCTACAGGTTCCGGCAGGTTGAGACTCCCAGGATTTCTCGACAGTCGGCACAGGAAGGTGTCAGGTTGTTAACCTTACACATCTTGCGTTTTCATCTCCCCAGATGTATTCCTGTTTCTCTTTTCTGTTAGAGGCTGAGTCGACCCCAGTGCCAGAGTGCGGCCTGAAGGATTCAGTCAATGAAAAATTTCAGACCTCATTGGGAATCGAACCCGCGACCTTCCGGCATACGCCACCGCTTATCCTGTAACTAAAACACATCTTGATGAATTTCAGCCTTCAGGTAGTAACGAGGTTTCGCCTTTCTCACACTCGTCGTATAACATAAGCTATAATGATAATGTACTAATCGCTTGTGTTTGGGTTGTTAGAAGGGAAGTTTCTACATCCCTTACCTGAACTGCATCATTTATCATCATGACGTGTCATTTGTGTTTCGGATTCTGCGTTATTGCCGAGACCGGTATAGAGACAATGAGGCGCCAAGTCGTTACATTTTAAACATTCTCTGACGCCGTATCAAAGTTAAAACATCACTTCCGATCGATAGGGTGCTAGAGAAGTCCAGTACGAGCTGGCAAACATATATCGTGTTACTGTTGAGGAAGATGACAGTATATTTCCAAGCTGACATTCACACAGTTACTTGTCCGCTTCGTGTCTTGAAAGACCTGATTTTGACATCGTTTGCCCCCACGTTGACGAAGTAATTATTTTACAGATACTTCAGACTAATCTTGATTCATATTTGAAATCAGAAAATGCATCCTAAAGCCTGTCGACGAGTAGGAACATTGATCATTAAAAATTAATTTCCCGCCAAGTGGCATGTATGTTTTGACTCCAACACGTATACAAGAAGTCGCTGTCACAGGTCTAGTCACTTAGTTGTAACGCAGGGAAAATTTCTGTTGTCCTCTTATTACACAACTGACGTACCTTCACCTCAAAATACGTGGAAGAATCACACAAAAATATCTGTCCGTCCTGTAATCTAGAATCAGTTAAAGTTCTGTCACTTCAGCCTTTCAGATGGAGGTTTGTAATACTTTGTTACTGGTGAGGCATGTAGCACGCACGTGAGCGATAAGATTGCATACAAAATTTTGATTGGGAAGCGTGAATGAGGAGACTTCCCTTGTTATCTATGCAGATGATTGAGGACAATTTTGAAGTGAGTGTTGTAGAAATGGGAAGTTAGGATTCATCTGGTCCGGAATTGGGTGGGCTCTTAACAGCAGGGTAAAGAAATTTCGGGTTTCATGGTAATTTTGAAATTTGTGGACTGAGAGAAAGAATCTTCTGCATGGAGTTAAGTTGCGGAATTGAAATATCACTACACAATGTGATTATTTTACTCTCTTCTTCTTTGAAATTAGTTGGTATTACAGCAATTTGCGGAAGCTTTATAAAGAAACATATCCGATCTAATACTAAGTCTGTTCAGAATTAGTGGCCAGTTAGTGTTCTGATTCAGAGTTTCTTCTGTAGGTTTTTGAATTCCCTTCAAAACTCTGCAGCAGGACGTGTTACAAAAATGGAAGGATATGTTCCAATTTATCGCGGAAAACGTTTCAGAAGTTTTAATGAGAAGACCTGCAGACTGCCAAACAGACGGACATAAATCTTCCGCTCATGCCTTTATGCCTTTTACTGCTATTTATACCTTTATGAACGGCCAGGTAAACCTTATGGCCCTTAAAAAACGCGCTCAGAAGTGCACATTCACGATCTTTTGGACACCCAGATCCAAACTTTCTTTACTCCTTCCTCATTCTTAGCGCCAATATATTTTTAAGACTCTCCTCAGTCGTAAACTAAATTACTTTATTAAACCCAGAACATACACGACGACAGTCCGCAGTTTAATGATGCAGGCGTCCAGACTCCAGATATCTTCAGTTTCTTCGCCAGCTGAAGATCAATATTTAAACGTGTGTAGTAACTACTTAACGTAGCACAACACCATCCTCATGCTGTAAATTAACTTCATTGTACGGTATATGAACCTGTTACCTTGGTGGAGGGGGATTAATTTTTAAATATTCAGCTTGTCAAAACTTCAACGCGTGTTATATTTTTTGATGAAAATTTATTAGGAGTTTCGCTTTTGAATGGGTTTATAACTCAGGATTCATTTTATTATGCGTCTCTTGTGTCAACATTTAATGGCGAGTTTCTGTTACTGAAAAGGACTACTCAGGTATATAGAGTCATAATGGTATGCACTATACACTTTCGGTGTTTTTGGGTAACAACAGTAGTTTGAAACAAACGTGATACATGTACGTCACTAGAATGTCACGTTTTGAATAATTAATACAGATACTGTCTTTTCCGTCATAGTATGGGCGTTGATATGTCAAGTAGGTCATGTCAAGTATTGCGGATTTAGAGCAAACACATAGAGTTAGAAATGCCATCAGCTGTCGGGAGAGGGTTTCCATTTTGACTTGCCATTAGTACTTCGAAATGTCAAATGTCGAAATTACAGTTTTATTGGCTTGAGTGATTGGTTCGTAGATAATTTAGTACCGAGAAATTTGGCGTAACGGTAACACATCTGACTTGCTTTAGAAAATCCATTTATTTCTTGGTCTAACTTGTTGGCTATTGTACCCTTTGCTGCTTGTTTCTGTGGTGGTCCTCAGATCTGTCTTGCAAGTCGCTGAATAGTAAAGCTGGCTTGGATTGGGCGACTTTCGTTTCATATCGTTTTAACTCTCTGTACATCATTGTCTCATGTTAGTTGCCCCAACGTAATCTCTGTAGTTGATCTAATGTCGTTAAAGAACCTACGAACCATTTTCTCTGACTCCTTAATAAGTGGTAGCTACTCAGAACTGGCACCTATGCTGTTTTACAGGATAACCATGCGTCCTTGTGCAGTTTGATGCGAAGTGAATTTTCAAGGTGGTGTCACTCGGTGTTCTGTTCTTTAGCCCAAAACTCTACTTACTGCCAGTGACATTTTGATGTTATAAATATTGAATAGTTACCGGAGCAGTCTAAAATGTGTAAATGCTTTCTACAAATTAGTAGTATAAACAGGGCAGTGTTTATTGCTTTGTCCTTTTGTTATGGTGCAGAGTTGCCATTAGTTGTGACGAGACAACAGTATGGCTGTGGGAGGTACGTGAGGCACAGTCTGGATTAGAGCACAGACATTTACCGAGAACGGCTATTTGTGGAACTAGCAGCGCTGCTGTTCGTGTCAAGCTGTCCTTCAAATTGAGAGCTTGCATATTCAGCGCAGTCGTGATTTAGAAGTAACCCTCAAGGTGTATAATGCAAATAGTGCACCAGTGTAATGTCTGTCAGTGGGAACTGTAGCTAGAGTTGGGATTTGTCAATTTTCCCCTGTAAGACTTCAGCGGGAATTTTTGTGGTAGTAGTAACAAATAGATGCAGTTTTCTCCATATGTTACACTCTTATCCACTTCAAAAGGGGTGCACAATTTTCCCAAAAATGTAGCAGAGATGTCAAACGCCTAGACGCCAGACAGGTGACACGAAACAAGCTCCGTGCTGAGGACCGACAGATATTCGACTTTGACGTACGTAAAAGGAGATTTCTCGGTTAGACGACTTTTCGTCCGAGATTTATGCACCCTTGTATTTCTTCATCAACTGACAGAATAAAATTTTAAGGCGTTGAACTCTTTTATTTCTGTAGTTACAAGAGAGGAAGAGAGCTAATTTTCAAACGGCCATTGACGAAAATAGATTCGATGGTAGTATGAAAACTACTGGCGGAAGAAGAAATTAAGAGCCACGCCGGTAGTATTAAATAGATTTAAGCAGTATTCTAAAACTGTCGACATACTTTGACGAATTTTTTTTTTATATTGTGAGACGTGAACCAAAATCCTTTGTCTGGTAACACAAGGTGCAAGGGTCATCGTACTCCCTCAAAAAGTGCTCTAAACACGCAGTTCCTTCATAACTTATTACGTTTTAGTGCCGTATTGCTGAAATAATCAATATTTGGTACTTTTCTATAGTGCTGTGTTAGCCCCTAACTATTCAGGAAAGTTTTAAATGAGATGAACTTGATATCTTGAACGAAAATTTGTAATTTATATACATCTGTCTTTTCTTCAGCTGTAGTAGCCCATAACTGACAAAAGAATGGAGATCGTGTGTTGCAGCTTTTTGTCTGCACAGTATTCGTACGACGTAAATTAAAACTGTAATCGTCCGTCTAAATACGGTATAAATATAAATGCAGCTCTGTCACTGCGATAATGATGTACTTGATAAAGTATTCATTAATGTGAAGAGAACGTGTTTCATTATACGTTGTAATTGCCGACGGTGTTGGGCGAGAGCCTGGTGCATTTGAAATTTGTGTTAAATGAATTTTCGCGAAAGTGGCTGAAGAATTGTAGAGAACTACGATTATAGAGGTAGAATGCGGTACATGTAAAGTTGCCCCTCTCCACGCCGTGAAGGCGTATTAGCGGAGAAGACGTACTGCTCCACTCATTCTTGACGTCGGCAGTTGTTGGCGCGGCAGTATTACCACAGGGAAAGAACCCCGTCACTTATTGAATCAGAGACTGGTTTGGCTCCATGGCCGGCAGGGACGGCTTTTGCGAAGCGAAAATCTGTTCCCCCTGCCGAAATTCGAACCCCGGGCCGCCCAGCCAGTAGACTGTCACTATGCCGACAACAGTATCTCGGCTTCCGTAAGTATAGAATATGACTTTGTTAAGATTCGTCACTTTGAAGGTTTTCCACTGTCACAAGAAGTTAAGGCGGCTGTGTTCGTGATCAGATTATAAGATTTGAGCGGTTAAAGGCGGGTAAGCTTGACGATAACCAGAATGGCCGATTTTGAAATACAGGGTGTTGCGATGGATTATTCAGATCAACAAACGGTTCCTTAATCCCGCTGGCAGCGCCGTTCAAGACATGGGTCTCCATCCGCTCGCTTGCTGGGATTGCGGGTTCGAATCTGTCTCTTCTGCTTGTTGAATGTTGTCAAATAAAGTTTTCAGCATCGGGCTTATCAGTCGTCCAGAGGAGTCCTGCCGAGTGTGGTGTGTCTGGGTGTGATCGTGAAGCCTCGATAATGAGGAGGCCCTGGTCCACTAGATGTTGTAGCGCCATGGGGGAGCGGGTGGGAATGATTCATTATAGTTTCAAATACAGCGACTATCTGGCGTCGTAGACACGTGGACTGTCACATTGTAGGTGGTGAACTGGATGACATGAAATTAAGCAAATGAAGTTACTGTATGTGTGAGTGAAAGAGAACCGCAAGCACCCAAAAGAAGACATCAGTATCAGGGCCAAGATATAAATGTGATACCACTCAAATTGAAACAGCAGATTTCCTATAAGTTTAAAAACAAATCTGGACACAATTGGGCTATATATTAATCTTTGTTACAAATTTCTATACGCACAAACATTTCGGATAATGGAGCTTTGTAATTGTGTTGACACATTCGACAGTAAATTAGATTTATTTAAACATGGGAACATAAAAGGATGCATCATGCCTATGTTGTGAATTGAGACGTAGAAGATAAAGTGGTCCACTAATCCTCGACACTAAATGAAGATTAGTGTTCACTCTCACACCTCAGCCGCTTTAATCGCTTGGAAAACCTTCATTACTCATTGAATAGGAACATGGTTTTACCTCAGAGCCGGTTTTGTCGTTTCGGAGAAAAGATTCTTACCTGCGTAGAATTGAACCCCGTACTATCCTGTTCGTAAACTAGTCCGGTACTTTCTACTCTGAAATGTAATATACGTGGGATGGCAGTGGCCGCGTTTTTGAGTCTAGATGGTGAAGGCTTAGATATTTACGAAATATTCCTTTTCACTGTTTCTACAGAGGGGCAAGAGCCTCTACTTTTTTCCCCCGAGGATTCGGAAGCGTAAAATCCCCGATGACAGGTCTTAAGATAAGCGAGGTGAACTAGACGTTGTGCAGTGCTTGGGAAATATGTGCTCAGATCTGCCACAGTGACATCTCTTGGTTTTTTAACGACAAGAAGTCGTCACAGTTCTTCGCCCTTAGCTGGTCTATACTTTGGAGTCTCTCCATCGCTGTGATAATATATGGCGACTGCAAAGCTTTTGCCAATTCCACATCTCCCTCTATTCGCCGTAAACTGTCTTGGTTGCAGCAGACGACTTCAAAACCCCTCCCAGAACGAAAACCAACCTATAACCTCGTAACCTGAACACCGGAGCACGAATCTGTAGAGGAATAGCGAAAATATCTTACCCTTGCCATTTGTACTTTATTTACACCCACCATAGAAGGAGCACAATATATTATTTTTCATTTGCACTTTGGCGACATAGGTGGTGGGAAGTGTGAAGAAGTTTAGTGAACTTTGCGCGAAATGTTATGTAACTTACCGAGTGCAAAATTTTGATATGAGGAGGTAAAGATGAGCAGGGAAGTGGATGTGCAAGTGAGGTTTTGTTTCAAAAGAAAATGTTATTTAATTGCAGCAAATCAGAAGGGAGAAGTTAAGAAAGGGGGTAGAGACAGAGATGTTTAAAATGAAATTCGAGTTTCAAATAGTAATGTTTATAAGCAGGACCAGTTGCTCAAAATTTCTTTGACGCGGATCAGCGTTTTCCAGTCAGTGTTCCTTGTAAACTAAGGTTTCGCGGAACATTGCTTGGGTTCGGCGAGAAATAATGGATTAAAGATGTACAGATTTTGAAATTTTGAAATGCTGTGAACAATTCGAAATATCCCTAGAAAGACGGAAAATCTTCGGTTTTATTCCTACAGTTCTTTACAGAAAATTTTTTAAAATAATTTGGTAGTAATTAAAATGCGCTCCCCCCTATCAGTCATTTCCGGCCTGTACGTGAGGCATCCAAGATATACGAAGAATTATCTAGAGGTTTCGCATGGAACAAAGACTGGGAAATGCTGGTATGGATGAAACTCTACCAGTAGAGAAATTTGTGAAATTTTGCAATTTGTTTCTAGTCAGAGATTGTGCTTTGTGTTTGAATATAATCCTGTATCACACTTTATTTATAAGATACGTCACTTATCAATCTTAGAAAAACTTCTTGTCCAAAAATAAACTGTAGCTCAGCCATTCGTGACACATTATTTTGCGAAATAGAGTCATTGTGAAGCAGATTGTCGGATAGCTTCATATAAACGATATATTACGTCTGTAGGAAAATGATTCTTTTCCATGTATTCACTTCATGTGTGACCCTGCAGAGCGGGCTGTCAATTGTGGTACACTGTTGTAAGGAATTTTTCGATGTCCCATTCTAGGATCTAACCAGACACTTTCTCAATCTTGGTAACGCATAATATAAAAGTATTAATGTGTATTGCCTACAATCGCCTATCCCAATGGCCGGTCGGTCCAAAGAGTGGGTCTGCGGGCCCTATCTTGCTAGGATTGGAGGTTCGAATTCCGCTGGTGGCAGGGATGTCTTTCTCTTGTGCGTGTCGAATGTCGTCAGGTAGAGGTCCCTACGTCGAGCTGATTGCTCTTCGTGAGTGTGATCATGTAGCCTCAATAATGAGGAGGCCCTGGCCCACTAGGGCTTCTTGCGCCTTAAAAATTCGACCCCACTCAGTAGTGTTTTTATAAATAATGCACTATTGATGTAAACAGGATGATTCTGGACTTATTCTACCTTTTTCGTGATTTACATAAAAGCTTTTGAGTAAAAAGAATTCATGTGAAAATATTCCGGTCTTGAAAATGCCAGGATCTTACAAGTTTAAAACGTATGATTGACAAGCCTGGAATAAGGAAAATTAATGCAAAAATTTGAATTAAATTTAGAAACAAAGTACTTGTTATTTTGTGATCAGTCATGTAACAGAAATTCCTCAATGTCTCCACGTATCACATCAGTTGACAGTTAGTTGCAGTGTAACCAACTACCACAATAACTTGCTGTTCTGTTCTTTTCAATTGCAGGAGAACGCTTTGAATATATTAACGACGATGCATCATTATTGTCTTGAACTATTTGATGAAGAAAATGTACATATTTTCACTGTTTTATTTCCCATACGTCTCTTTCTCGCTTCAGAGTGCTGTGATGTCTTTACCTTTCTGAATTAGACCTATGTGAATGAATTTCTTTTCTTTTGTTCCTTTATTTTAATACATTGTAATCATGTGTCCACGAATAAGAAAATTGCTTCTGAGTCACCCTGTATTTGTTTTGCTGTGGTGCTGCAGCCCAACTCGGCCCTAGGCAGTCTCATTTTTTAGGTTTCTAGATCACACACACACACACACACAGCCGATAGGACTCCTCTGAACGAGTGATAAGTTTGTCGCAGAAACCTCTACCTACATAATACACAACAACACAACAGACGAACATCTATGCTTTCGCAAGGATTCAAACCCGCGATTCCAGCAATCGAGCGGCTGCAGACCATAAGGATATCGGGATGAGTTGCCGTGTATACTGATGTATAATTCACAGAAACTATATTTTGCCATAATTCAAGTGGGTTAGTCCTATACCACGATTTCCCATTGCTGTTTGTGCGCTTAACTGACAGGAGTGCAACACAGCATACGACGCACTAATTTGAAACTACAGGTTAAATGCTGTTGGCTTACAGTAATGAAGGTGGTTCTGTCTTGTTGAAGTAATTACGGCAGGGACAAAAACTTGACGTACGTGTCACTAATTATTCCACTAACGCAGCATTTCGTAACCTTGAAACAAAATTGTATAATGGTGTAATTGCTGTAAAGCAACTTATAAAGAGATGCCAGTACTATTTATGAATAGATTTCCTTAGTATTTTTCGTGATAAAAAACGTGAATTGGTGTCACGTTTTTATTTCGTCGCAAGTCTTCTTCTGCCGTGCTAATCTGACGACTAACAGGACCCTTTAGGCCTCACATTTGACGCTTGAAGCATTTTAAGATATTAGATGCGATAGTGATGAGCTGCGGGATGTCAGCCGATATAATGACTACGTTACGCCCTGAATGAACGAGACGTCGGAAGTGTAAGACATTTTTCTCTTCTTCTGATTGTCTTATGTCGTTTCTTGGGCACTGGGGCGAGAAGCTGACCATTCACGTCAATCTGGTGCCTGATGTTAAGAAGTCTTGGAACTCTTCTCCTCGGTCATGTCGTGATGCTTAATAAGCACAGGGGCAAATTTATTGTTTCCGTCACTTTAAAAAATAATTAACCTTTATTATATTACGTAGAGTCCCACGGTCCTGATTTTGGGCGCGATCTGAAATCGACAGCCATAGGTATAAATGTTAAGTGTTTAAAAGAAATGGTTATATGCATTATGGTACCTAGGGGTTTACCTTGAAGATAGATGCAGCATATATCTCCGAAAGGGTGGTACTCACCTGCCGTACTACAGCACAGTGGAGTAACCTAGAATACCAAGATCTGAATCTGTACCTTCGTGAAAATGTGAAATCTTATGGAAATGGACAGCCCGATTTTGAAATCGTGCTCTCAAGACAAAATGATGAAGGGTGGAAAACAACCTGAATTCTATTCGTCTTTTCTGAGAAGATGGTTATATCTTGAGTGAAGTGTAAATGACAGAGCGTGTTTGGCTAGAAAACAACAAAATTTGGGGCTCTGCATTGGTGTGCAGGTGGCGTTGTAATGGCGGTAATAACCGTAGCATTTATTGGAAAATTAAAACTGCGTTACTTCTCTTGAAATACTGGGGTTAGCCAATGAAAGTTTTGAATGAATTTGTTATTAAGTGTTTCGAATTTGTGTTATTTTCTTGCAAATTAATAAATGAAAGCGAACACAAAACAAATGAGAGAACTTTCCGATGTTAGCTGACATGACATCTGTCAGATACGTATGTAAATAGAAGCGCCAGTAGGGGACGAAGTTTTATGTCTTGCCATTTTGGAGTACTCGGATTTCTCCTACGGTCTGACTGTATAGATTCATGACCGTTGTCGAAGGTGGCTGATGTGAGATCGCCTTTTGAATATTCGATTCAAAGCGTCAGAAACACGAGTCAACCTACGTTACCTTGGGTTTCTGACACAAAGTTCATTCATTTAATCGATTTCTGCCTATAAAGTAATCCCATGCAATTTGGTGGTTTGACACGCTGGAGTTGCCACGAAGTAATCAGACCTGTATGTTATGCATTTTTTAGATTCCCTGTAATGATAGAAAGTGAGTGATGCTGGCCTATTGTTTTACACATTTAAATGTGTTGAATTCTGAATTTGCATTCCTGTTTCTTGTACATTGTATTTGTCATACTAAAATTGGAAGTGTAAATTATGCAAATAATAATAATAATAATTATTATTATTATTATTATTTTGGCCTGTTTTGTTATTGTCTTTATACATAATGGAACCGCATTCTGTAATCATGGCCAATTTTGAATTCCGTAACACTTAATCTTTCTTTCTTCGATGTGGAACTCCTTGAATTAGGGACGAGTCAAAATAGGACAGTGCAGGATATCGTGAATCACTGACCTTCCTGCTCTATGGACACTCAATGTTAAGCGTGAGGGCAATGACACAATGCCCACTATGAAAAATGCGACGCTATTTTCGGATCCCTGTCCCCCATACCTGATACAGATCGAAGGTCGATTGTTTACATAGGCTGTATCAGACTGAATTCCCGAGTGAGCCGGTGACGAATGGTGTTTTCGTAGTTAATATTTTATCCCAGTTTTATTTTTTTGTGTTTATTGCTCTTTACCTACGCGTTGGGGTACTAACTGAAACAAACTGTCACATTGTCTCCCTGATGACTCATTTATGCTATCAAATGTAAACGTTTGAAACAGTTTGTTCAGGAACTAGGCATGTTTTGTGCGGGAAATAGAATCAATCCGACTACATACTGGTGCATGTTGACTATATTTTTATTGCTGCAATGCCGCATGGGACACACTGTAAATTTAATTGCAAACTGGCTCTGCGCCACTATATTCACGAGGGCATACGGACTAGAAATTACGCGTTGCTTGACCTTTTAACCACATCCCATGACAGCGAATGGGTTATCAAAGAGGACAGGAAAATTCATTTTGTTCTTGTCGCTTTCGGTCTGAAACACGCATTTATGTACGCAGATCCTTATGTGTCATCTAATGCAAAGTGAGCGTAAAAGCACTTTTTACTGATGGGGGAGGGGGTTAGTTTATGAGGGAAGGTGGGGAAGTTGAGAGTGGAGGTGACTTGGATGTCAAAGGCAGTGATACACAGAGGGACCTGAAGGTTAGGAAAGGCAAAGAGGTTAAGAGGAGGGATGTAGGTGTATGGCGAGAGACCCATACCCTTTAATATGTTCTGTAGAATGCTGATAAGGTTTAATTCAAAGCAGCATACCGTAACAAGGCACATAGCTCCCACGAGGCTCTGTGCTACCAGCAGCAGCAGCAGCAGCTCTCTCTTCCGGTTTGACAAGTGAGATGTACCTTGCTGCGACGGGCACACACGACTGGTCACATTGTTCACAATAGAGATCTTGTAAAGATGACCGACTGGCTTTTCGTCACGAATGTAACATTGGCGTCACCAGGAAACTTAATTTATGGCTTGTATGAACTTTTGAATACAGTTTGTCTTAAAAATGTACTGATATGGGTGGTTTGCCGTGTGTACAAAATAGCTGTTTCATAAGCACGTTCAACTTGGCGCCTCATTAGGTATATCAAGGAATATCACATATTTTATTGTCTAAGAACAAGATGCAAAGGAAAATGTTTGTACCTAAGGCGGAAAAATTAATGGGCGGGTCGAGAAAATTACGTAAAGAAGAATTTCATAATTTTTGCTCGTCACTAAATACTGGTTGATCAACTGAAGTAGGATAAGATGGTCACAGCATGTGGAGATAAATGGATGCAGAATTGTAGTTGGAAAACATCGTAAGAATAAACGGTGTTAGATATCTGGGCTTAGATGGAAGGATGCTGTCCAGACGGTTATTAAGGAAAGTGGTTATGGAATTGTTGAGAGGATTTATGTGGACCAGGGTAGTGTCATTTGACAGAGGGTTGTGAACATGGCAATGAACTGAACTTCATTTTGCTTTATATACAACACCAGTAATGGGCAGAATATTATTAGATATAAAATTTTCAATTGAAATATTAGAACTGCAACATGTTTTAACGCTCTTCTGGTCACGTGTCCTTACACGTGCACATCAATTATGTGTATAAAACATAGATTTTTGTCTTTGTTTTGTACATATAGGTACAATTATTGTGCACTCCCTGAAACATTTTGGAGTTGTGATATTTCAGTTGCGGCACCTTAGACCCCTTAAAAGTCTCATTAATTCTGTGGACCCCCCCCCCCCAAAATGTT
>Ga0123355_10008496_pt1 | contig 15514 bp, 14 predicted proteins | sample TergutEmb28metaG_3_FD_89872 | JGI IMG/M metagenome (GOLD analysis project Ga0123355, IMG submission 89872) | Embiratermes neotenicus P1 segment gut microbial communities from Petit-Saut dam, French Guiana - Emb289 P1 | ecosystem: Host-associated > Arthropoda: Insects > Digestive system > Gut ... | reverse complement strand
TGCTAGTCCAGCCTTTCGATTTTGTAGCCAATTCCCCAAACCACCTTTAAATATTTTGGATTTTTCGGATCAATTTCAATTTTTTCACGAATACGCCGGATATGCACGGCGACTGTGTTTTGCGACTCAAAGGCATCTTCGCCCCAGACGCGCTCATATATTTCATCAATGGGAAAGACCCTGCCCGGTGAGCGGATTAACAAGAGTGCGATTTTGTATTCAAGCGGCGTGAGCTTGACATCTTGACCGTCCACAGTCACGGTCTTGCTGTTATCGTCAATGACGAGACCATTGGCGGAAAATACGCCTTTTTGCGGAAGCGGTGCACTGCCCAAAACAGTAAAGCGCCTGAGCTGGCTCTTAACGCGGGCGATGAGTTCGAGCGGGTTAAAGGGCTTCGTCACGTAATCGTCAGCACCAAAGGAGAGGCCCATGATTTTGTCGGTATCTTCACTCTTGGCTGAGAGCATGATGATAGGAATGTTGCGGCTCTTTCGTATCTCCATAGTTGCCTTTATTCCGTCCATTTTCGGCATCATAACATCCATGATGACAAGTTGGATATCGGTGTTTTCGATGATTTCCAGAGCCTCGATGCCATCGTGCGCCAAACATGTCTGATAACCCTCATTGTTTAAATATATCGCGATTGCCGATGCAATTTCTTTATCATCGTCGCATATTAGAATGTTCGCCATGGCGTATGACCTCCGCATTTTGTAGATTTTTTGATTATACCACATCCTTATCCTTTTTAGTTTTTTGTGTGTCATTGTTTCGGAAATGGAATGTTCTAATGCTAAAATAACAAAAGAATCTTACAAGTAAGTTTGCAAGATTCTTAAGAAATGTTTAAGGTTGTGGGAAACAGCTAACTACCTCACACTAAACAACAAATCCCCATATGTAGGAAACGGCCAGTGCTTGCGAGATACAAGCAGCTCCAGTTCGTCAGCCAGTTCACGTAAAATCGCCATATTCGGCAAAACACTATCCCTGTAGACACGAGCCTTTTTCAAAGAATTTATCGTCTCTTCAGCAACAGACAGAGAGTTATAAAGCGCAGCGACATTCTTATGCAGCTCGGCAGAAATCTCAGAAAGGCGCAGCACAGTATCCCGCTCATAAGTACAGTCAGCCTCCGGCAAGAACTTAGACTTACTGAGCGCAGCAGCGCTAAGTTCCCCGGCGTACTGCGACGCGACAAACAAGATATTCTTCTTGATAAGCTTGTACATCGTTACCGCCTCGATATTACATAAGTTACAATAGTTTTCGAGACTCGCTTCGTACCGGGACAGAAGCTCTGTGTGCGAGAAAACTTTATGACGCTCATAAAGGGCGATATTTTTATCGCTTAACATATATGGCAGCGCGTCAGGGGTCGATGGGAGATTAAGCAGTCCGCGTGACTTAGCTTCGCTCACCCACTGATCATCATAGCCATTACCGTCGAATATAATCCGTTTGTGCTCTTTGATGGATGTCTTAATGAGTGCTTGCACAGCAGAGGAAAAATCAGACGCTCCCTCAAGCTCATCGGCAAACAACCGCAGCGATTCAGCGACGGCAGTATTTATGACGATATTTGCCTTGGCGATCGACATATTCGAGCCGACCATCCTAAACTCAAATTTATTTCCGGTAAAAGCAAATGGGGAAGTTCTATTTCGGTCTGTTGTGTCCTTGGGAATGCCGGGAAGTACCTTTGCGCCGGTTTTGAGCTGCTCGTCTTTGTCGGTTGCATTGTACCGGGAATCATTTTCGAGAGCCTCAAGCATAGTCATGAGATCATCGCCGATGTAAACAGACATGATCGCAGGCGGTGCTTCATGTCCGCCCAAGCGGCAGTCATTACCTGCACTTGCGACAGAGATTCTAAGCAAATCCTGATAGTCGTCCACGGCCTTGATAACTGCAATCAAGAACAGTAAAAATTGTGCATTTTCATGAGGATTCTCGCCCGGTTCGAGCAAGTTTATCCCGGTGCTTGTGGCAAGAGACCAATTGTTGTGCTTGCCGCTGCCGTTTATTCCCTCAAAAGGCTTCTCATGCAAAGCACAGATCATGTCATGGTTTTTCGCGATGCTCTGCATTATCTCCATGATAAGCTGATTATGGTCTGTTGCGATATTTGTAGTCGTGTGTATCGGTGCCAGTTCATGCTGACCCGGTGCGGATTCATTATGCTCGGTTTTTACAGGAACGCCGAGCTTCCAGAGTTCCTTGTTAAGATCATTCATAAATGCCGATACGCGCGGCTTTATTGCGCCGTAATATTGATCGTTAAGCTCTTGGCCTTTAGGGGATTTTGCGCCGAAAAGGGTGCGCCCTGTGTACATCAAGTCCTTGCGCCTTTCAAACATTGCCTTGTCTATAAGAAAATATTCTTGCTCCGCTCCGGCCATCGGTATTACAGAAACGGCATCGGTATCGCCGAATAAACGCAGAATTCTCATAGCTTGTTTGCCCAATGCTTGCATCGAGCGAAGCAGAGGTGTTTTTTCGTCAAGAGCTTCTCCGCCATAGGAGCAAAAAGCTGTAGGAATGTATAGAGTCTTACCGCGGACGAAAGCATAAGATGTAGGATCCCACGCAGTATAGCCCCGCGCTTCAAATGTCGCTCTCAGACCGCCTGATGGCAGACTTGAGGCGTCAGTTTCACCGAGGACAAGCGCTTTTCCGGAAAATTCCATGATTGCCCGCCCGTCACCTGTAGGTGCCAGGAAGCTATCGTGTTTTTCCGCAGTTATGCCGGTCATGGGCTGAAACCAATGTGTGTAGTGGGTTGCGCCAAGCTCGATGGCCCAATCTTTCATAACTTCGGCAACGACAGCGGCGACTCTGACATTTAAGCGGCTGCCGTCAACAATCGTTTTTTGCAGGGCGTCATAAGTATCAGCAGGTAAACGCTGCTTCATAACGTGGTCGCTAAAAACCATAGAGCCGTAAAAATCACAAGGATTTGTCATATTGATGATTATTCCTTTCGTGTTGCTTACCCTCTTTAGTAAAGAGGGTGCCGCCATTGGCGGCGGGGGTTTTGTTAATTTACAATTTAATATCAACAAAGCCGTTCTTGGCGAGCCGTTTCATATAATTAAACCCACAAGTTTTGAGCAGTTCCTGCATCTTGTCAAAATTATAACATATAGATTCCGCATCGTGGCTGTCACTTGACAAAATGACCTCTCCGCCGCGCTTTTGCAGCTCTTTTAGCAAAAAAACTGACGGATATGGCTCAATATTATCATGACGGAACATAGCCCCGGTGTTGACCTCAAAAAGCCTGCAATCTTTAAGTATTTCTTCCATGCAATTTATCGCGGCATCAACATAGCGAGGGTGCTGCTCATCAAAAAGGCAACCATCAAAATTATATTTTGCGACAAGGTCAAAATGCCCGATAATATCGGCATTTGTTTTCTTGGCAATATTTGAAAAAACAGAAAAATAATCCTCTGCCAGAGCATAGTAGTCATCGCCGAAATATGTATCAACCATCTCCTTTTGGTGGCTTGCCCCTGCATCAACCGAGAGAAATTCTCCCTTGCGGTTTGTATAATGCAATGCTCCGATAATATAGTCTAAACCGTCGGGAATTTCGGTAGTGTAATAGTCACGCTCCAAGCCCAAAAAGATCTCGATTACGCCGTCATACTTATCCTTTAATGAATTTACGTCGCGGATATAATTCTGTGTGCCGGCAGCATCCATGGAATAATAGATATCAAAAGGAACATATGAATGCTCGGAAAAACCAATTGAATCGCAATTTTTACTCAGCGCAGCCTTGACCATTTCTTCCGGAGACAAAGTGCCGTCGCAATATGTGGTGTGGGTGTGCAGATTTTGAAAACCCATTATTCTGTTTCCTCCGAGTCATTTACAAAACGAGATGCAAGTTCTTTGCGTATATCTTCCGGCGTTATCCCCATATTCGTCATGAGCACCATAGAGTGGTAAATCAGATCGGCGATTTCGTAGATAGTTTCGCCCTTGTCATCACCTTTTGCTGCGATAATAACCTCGGTCGATTCTTCGCCGACTTTTTTGAGGATTTTGTCTATGCCCTTGTCAAAGAGATATGTCGTATACGAACCGGGTTTGCGGTTTTCTTTTCTGTCGGAAATTATATTATACAGCGTATCGAGAGTAAACGCGTCGGCTTCGTCACCATAGACATTTTCGAAAAAGCATGACTCACTGCCGGTGTGACAGGCAGGGCCGTCTTTTGTCACAGATATAACTAAAGCGTCTCTGTCACAATCAGCTTTTATGCTGACGATGTGCTGAACATTCCCGGACGTAGCGCCCTTTCGCCAGAGCTCCTGTCTCGAACGTGACCAAAAGCAAGTCCGCTTTTCGTCAATGCTGATTTGCAGACTTTCCTTGTTCATGTATCCGAGCATAAGCACAGCGCCGCTTGCAGCATCAGAAATAATTGCCGGAATCAGCCCATCTTTATCAAATTTTAAATCATCAATACTAATCATATTAAGTGATAGTTCCTTTCGAAAAATGTACAAGAACATGACCATGAAAAGGATTGGCACATGCCTTTTGTCTTGGTTTGAACTTGGTTTTTGCTTTCCAAAGTGAGTTTAGCTGGGGGTTCGACTCCCCTCAGCTTTAGCCGCCTCTTCCGAAATAACACCGGGGATATGTACACGATGCGCAAGCAGAGCAGAATCCGCCCTCGCCGAGCCCCGGAATGTCATCAGCTTTTATCTCAAGCCCTGCGAAGATGCGCGGCAGAAAAACATCAAGGCTTGTAACGGGCGAATGCATTGATGCACCGGGAACGCCAACTAAAACCGTCTCATTTAAATATGCAATCATCAACATATTTCCCGGCTGCATAGGTACACCTTGCGTAACAACACGAGCCCCGGAATTGCGTATAGCTGTTGGGGTCAAATCATCCGGATCAACAGACATTCCGCCTGTCAGAAGAATAAGCTGCGCACCTTGAGCAGTAAAATTTGTCACAGCATCCTGTATAGTATCCGGATCATCAGGGCATTTAGTCACGCCCAATATATCAGCATCGAAGAAGCCAAGCTTCTTGCGCATTATCGGTTCAAATTTGTCGTCAATCCGCCCATAAAAAACTTCACTGCCGGTAATAATTACACCGCATTTGAGTTTTTTGTACGGCAAGACATTAAAAACAGGGAAATTGTTTTCGGCAACACTTACGGCATTTTCCATATTCTTACGATTTGTGACGAGCGGAACGATTCTAATGCCGCCTAATTTTGCGCCCTCTTTTACATCCGTAAGGTTCGGCAGGCAAGCAATAGTATAATCGTCTATAGAGTTAAGCTTAAGAAGTGCAGAGCTGTTAAGCGAAAATAATCCGCGGTGCTTCGCATACATGAGCACCTTGCCCTCGGACGGCTCATCATCATGCGAAATGCCATTGCCGCAGACTGCTTTAGCGACTGTAAGCGACGCGTCATTTTCATGCACTTCATCCGCATCAATATCCCAGACAAATACATGGCTCTTGCCAATATCTAAAAGGCGCGGAATATCCTCCCGCGTAATAATATGTCCGCGGCTGAATAACACGCCTTTTTTACCATCGGAGATTCCTGTCATATCGTGGCAAAGAGTTTCTCCGATGGCCTCTTCTACTGTGATTTTCCTCATTATTGTGAAATTACCTCAATCTCATCTCCGGACTTAATTGTGCCCTCTTCAAGAACTTCGGCGAAGATACCCTCGCGCGGCATGACGCAATCTCCGGTCTGTCTTTTTATGGCGCAGCCTTGATTGTGGCATTCTTTGCCTATTTGCGTGACAGCCATAAGCGCTTGCCCGACGCGGAGTTTTGTGCCGATGGGCAGTTCATAAAGACAAATTCCTTTTGTCAAAATATTCTCTGCAAAAACGCCTGCATCAAGATTCGGCATTTTTTCGCGCAGCTTATCAACACTTTCGTCACCCAGCAAGCTAACTTGTCTGTGCCACTCGCCCGCATGAGCGTCGCCCTCGACTCCGTGGCCGATCTTTACAAATATCTCCGGGACAGGTTTTTTGATGACACCTTTGATATCGCTAATACATACTGCTGATACTGTTGCCATGTGGTTGTACTCCTTTTTGTGTTTATTGATTTCGTAGGGCACGACGCCCTCGGCGTGTAGTGATATAGTGTGCCGTAGTGAAAAGGCTCACAGTGAGCCTTTTCACTTTTCCGCTGTCCAATCGCCTGATTTACCCCCGGTCTTTTTGAGCAGGCGAATATCTGTGATTTCAATATCTTTTTGAGCAGCCTTGCACATGTCATAAATTGTCAGTGCAGTGGCTGAAACCGCGGTCAGAGCTTCCATTTCTACACCTGTTTCGCCCTTACAGCGCACAGTTGCGGTGATGTCTATAGCGTTGCGGACCTCGTCACATACATAAGATATATCGACTCCGGTTATGGCGATAGGGTGACACATTGGGATTAAGTCAGAAGTTTTTTTCGCCGCCATAACTCCCGCGACTTGCGCAACAGCCAAAACATCGCCTTTTTTCATTTCACCGCGCATAACATGATTAAATGTAGGCGCATTCATCAAAACAGTTCCGCCTGCGACGGCCTCGCGGGTTGTCACCTGTTTATTACTGACATCAACCATTCTGGCACGTCCGTCATCATTAAAATGTGTAAGTTTAGACATAAAACTATCCGCCAATCTCATTCATATTGCGCACACTTGCGCTGATATTACCATCATCAAGCTTGTGTTTATAAGGCTTTGAGAAAATTGCCGAACTGATGAGGTCCTCAAGCTTCTTGCCGGAAACTCCGCGCAAGTCAATCTCGTCCGATGAATGCAGACAAGGCTTTAACTTGCCGTCCGAAGCGACTCTGATGCGGTTACATGTCGGGCAAAAATGAGAGCTTATCGGGCTTATAAGTCCGACAGTGCCGAGACCATCAGGCAGTCTGTATAGCTGCGCGACACCCTCCGAGCCTATCTCAACAAGTTCAGACGCGATTTCTCGTACCCTGTCCACGCTGACAAAGCGTGTTCCGGCCCAATCGGCAGTTTCGCCTATCGGCATCATTTCGATAAATCTTACATTTGCATTATGCTTACGGGTAAGTTCGAGCAATGAAAGTATTTCATTGTCATTTACACCGCCCATGAGCACTGCATTGATTTTTACCGCACTAAATCCCCTGTCAAGCGCAGCATAAACACCGCTGAGCGCACCCTCAAGAGTTCCTGTTCTGGTGATTTCCTTATAGGTGACAGGGTCGAGCGAATCAAGGCTTATGTTAAGGCGGGTCACACCGGCGGCCTTGAGGTCATCGACAAATTTAGGAAGCAAAATGCCGTTTGTAGTAAGGCAAAGCTCGTTTATACCCGGCGTTTCGGAAACTTTTTGACATATTTCGACTATATCTGCACGTACAAGAGGCTCACCGCCGGTCAGGCGGATTTTTTTGATTCCGCAAACTGACGCAGCGCGTACAATTTCGACAATTTCATCAATGGATAAGGCAGGATCTTTGCCGCTCCGCTCGGTTGCACCCTCGGGCATACAATATACACACCTGAGATTGCATCGGTCCGTGACCGACATCCGCAGATAATAAATATCTCTGCCAAAATTATCTTTCATACCATACTCCAGTCAGCTTAAGGGGCGTAGATCCTGTAAGCTTTAATTATTGTTCCGGCGGGCAGGGGCGGTGAGCCGATCGGAATTTCTCCCAACAAGTCACATTTATCAAACGAGGACACAGTTTCACTGCCTTGACCGCCGCTCTCGGTAAAATATGCGATAGAATCTTCTATTTCCAATACTCCACGCAAAATCCGCTGCTTGGGGCTATCCTTATAAACAGGCTCACGAAGCCGTACATATATTTCTTTAAAAAAGCAGTCCGCTCTTCCGCAGAGCTTTTTTATATAAGGCATCCCGACTCTCAGAAGTCCGACTATTGCCGCGGCAGGATTGCCGGAGAGTCCGAGTACTATTTTTCCGTCAACAACAGCCGCTAAAACAGCTCCGCCGGGTCTTAAAGAAGTTTTCCAGAATAGTATCTGTGCATCTAATTTTTCCATTGCGGTAACAGCCCAATCATAATCACCGACCGACGCGCCGCCTGTCGTTATCACCATATCTGAATCCTTGAGCGCCGATTTGATTCTCTCGGCAATGGCGGCAGGCTCATCGGGGATCGAACCGCCGTTTACAGGACTCACACCGAAGTTTTCAAGATATGCTGAAATCGTATGTACATTACTATTATAGATAGTTGCAGGGTCAAGCGGACGGCCCACCTCGCGAAGCTCTGTGCCTGTGCTTATGACAGTGATAACAGGCTTTTTAAATACATCAACATGAGTAAAACCTTGGTTTGCAAAAGAGGAAATCATAGATGCATTAACAATAGAGCCTTTTGATGCAAGCTCGCTGCCGGGGCTTACGTCTGCCCCTGCGTAAACCAGATTAGAGTTGGGCTTAACGGGCGCAAAAATGCGTACTTCCGTGCCTGAAAAATCTGTTTCTTCATATTTTATTGTGGCGTTTGCGCCTTTTGGTATCGGAGCGCCTGTCAGAATCTTCGCGGCAAGACCTGTGGTGATCTCTTGCTTCGGAAAAGTTCCGGCAGGAAGTTCTTCAACAATTCTTAAAACAGCAGGGTTATCACGTGATGCGTTTATGGTATCTTCACCGCGGAAAGCATATCCGTCAAAAGGGCTTCTGTCAAACGGCGGTACGGGCATTTTCGCAAATACTGATTGTGATATAACACGCGACAATGCCTCGCTTAGAGATACCGACTCAATAGTGGAATCGGCTCTCTGATCGAAAAGCAACTTCATTGCAATGTCTGTATCCGCATTTTTCAGCACTCACTTCGCCCCCTGTCAGAACATGAACATATCATTATGACGCTTATTCTGTCAACCCGTAACCAATTATTTAAAAAGTTTTTAATATTAACTATAGCATTTGGATACAAACTGTGATAAAATATGTTACTATTTGTTTCTATTTCATATTTTATAGGTGAGATTAGTGCTTGAAATACTGTCGCCTGCGGGTTCTCCCGAGGGTGTAATGGCCGCTGTGCAAAACGGCGCAGACGCTATATATTTAGGATTCGGCGAATTTAATGCCCGAAAAAATGCAAAAAACTTCACTCGCGAGGAATTTAAGCGAGCTGTTGAATATTGCCGTATTCGCGGCGTTAAAACATACCTGACCCTAAACACTCTGGCGTCCGACAATGAACTTCCGTCTATAACCGAACAGGCTAAAGAAGCGTGTAGATACGGAATTGATGCAATTATAGTTCAAGATCTGGGTGTAATGAGTGCTTTAAAGCAGGCAGTTCCGGAAATTCCGCTCCATGCGAGCACCCAAATGACCATACATGACCTTGAGGGTGCAAAAATAGCTGCCGCGATGGGATTAAAGCGCGTCGTTGTCTCCAGAGAGCTGTCGCGGAAGAAACTAAGCTACATCTGCAAGAACGCTCCGATAGAGATAGAAGTATTTGTACACGGCGCATTATGTGTCTGCTATTCCGGGCAATGTTACATGAGTTCGATTATCGGGCGGCGCAGCGGAAACCGCGGAGTTTGCGCCCAGCCTTGCCGTCTGGCATACAATGCTGTAGGTCATGCACCGCTGCATCCGCTCAGCCTCAAAGACAACAGCCTCATAGCATATATGGATGAGCTTGCGTCTATCGGAGTTACGAGCGTCAAGATTGAGGGGCGTATGAAAAGACCTGAATATTCCGCAATCGTGACCGGAATATATGCTAAAGCGGCTCATACAGGCAAGCGTCCCACACAAGCAGAACTGGATATTTTACAAAAAGCATTCTCACGTCAGGGTTTTACTGACGGATATTATACAGAACGACTTGGTTCTGACATGTTCGGAATACGCGAGGAAGATGAAAAAACAGATTCAGCCCTGTTTGCCAAAGTCCGCAAGAGCTACTTAAACGGTGAATTTCAGAGAGTTCCTGTGCGGTTTGTCGGTTCGATTACCGCAGGGAAACAAGCTAAACTGGCAGCCATTGATGATAGAAAAAACACAGCGGTCGTATACGGCAAAGAGCCTGAACCGGCGTTCCATAAGGAACTTAGCATGGCAGTGCTCCAAACGCAGTTGCACAAGACAGGCGGAACACCATTCTATTGTGCCGGTGTTAAAGGCACAGTTTCACCGGGACTTTCACTTCCGGTTTCAACATTTAACGAGATGCGCAGAAGCCTGCTTGCCGAGATACTTGAACAGAGAAAACCTGCCCCCGAACGTACAGAGGGGGAATTTGTACCCGGCGAAGATTTTGTAGGATATGCAGGGCCGCCGATTCTTACGATTTCGGTCTTAAGAGCGGATCAGCTTTCTAAAGAGCTTGAAGAACTTGCACCTAAGATAGTTTATGTTCCCATTTCGGAATTTGAATATGAATCACCTATACTAAATGATTTTCTGGCAAACGATAATATAAATGTTGCAGCGGCTCTGCCGCGGATAATTCACGACAGTGAGCGCAAGAGAGTATCTGAGATATTGGAGCGGGTGTCGGAGCTGGGTGTCACCGAAGCGCTCGTGGGGAACATAGGACACATCCAGTTTGCTAAGAGTTATGGCATGACAGTGAGAGGTGATTTTGGTCTCAATGTGTTTAATTCCGAGACCTTGCACGTACTTAGAAACCTTGGCCTTATGTCAGCGGCATTATCGTTTGAACTTCGCCTTGCGGAGATTAGGGATATGTCAAAGCCCATAGATACAGAAATAATAACATATGGGCGGTTGCCGCTTATGATAACAGAAAACTGTATCATAAAAAACAGCACGGGAGCATGTACATGTGACAGCTTCACAGGGCTTGTAGACAGACAGGGTGCGCTATTCCCGGTATTGCCTGATCACGGTTGCCGTAATGTACTGCTAAACTCGAAGAAACTATTTATGGCTGACAAAAGCAGCTCCGTCGAATCAATCGGCCTTTGGGCGCAGCGCTTGAGTTTTACAACAGAAAATGCTTTAGAGTGTGCAACGATAACAAAAAGATATATGGGGCTGAGTGACTATCAGCCATCAGGGTACACGAGGGGCTTATATTTTAGAGGCGTAGAATAATTTGATATTTGAAGCAGCAAACAAAAAACGAAAAATCATATTGGCTTCAGGGTCGCCGCGCAGACGGGAACTTTTGGAGATGATCGGAATTCATGACTTCACAGTTATTCCGGATGAGACAGAAGAAGTTTTTGCATCAGGGCTTACACCGGAGCAGTCAGTGTGCAAGACGGCACTGCAAAAGGCAAAGAATGTCTCAAAGTTATGCGGTAAGGATGACCTTATAATAGCGGCAGACACAGAAGTATATTTAGACGGAATGCACTTCGGGAAGCCTAAAGATGCTAAAGATGCCGAAGATATGTTAGCAAGACTGTCAGGCCGCAGTCACACTGTATACACAGGAATCGCACTCATTTCGGGTGATGATATAATAACCGGAGCGGAATCAACAGAAGTTTATTTTCGTCAGTTATCGGGTAAAGAAATTACAAATTATGTCCGAACGGGCGAACCTATGGACAAGGCAGGGGCGTACGGCGCGCAAGGCATGGGTGCGGTCTTTATCGAAAGACTGGAGGGCGACTTCTTTAACGTCATGGGCTTGCCGGTCTGCCGGCTGACAATTATGCTAAGGAGTTTGGGGTTACAGATATGAAAGCACTACTTAACAGACAATCTATTATAATCGCTTCTGTAGCAGTGGGTTTTGCTATAATAGCATTTTTTTCCGTTACATTTTTCGACAGTACCGGGCCGGTTACAAATGTCGGAAACACTATAACAAGGCCAATCAGAACAGCGGCATCGAATGTGACCGGAGTTTTTGAAAGAATTTATGCATCTGTGAATAGATATGACGAATTAAGAGCGGACTATGAGCGGCTTGTCGCTGAGAATGCCAGATTGAGTACCGAAGTCAGAGAACACGGAAATTTGATGGAAGAAATTATTCAGCTCAGGCTTCAATTAGAATTCCGTGAAAGAAACCCGGACTTTGACACAGAGATTGCAAGATTTCAGAGTTGGGCCGGGTCAAACTGGACATCGGCATTTACGATAAACAGGGGCTACGCCAATTCAGTGATCGAAAACGGAAATGTGGTCATAACGGAAGATGGAATACTCATAGGGCGGATAACCAGTGTCGGCGCTACGACCTCAACTGTTTTGACAATATTTGATACGACGTTTTCGGCAAGTGCGTTTATAGGCGATGGAGACGGAAGCGCAACAATAAGAGGTGACTTCAACCTCATGCGAAGTGAACTTATGATACTCGATCATATTGATGACGATCAGATAGTCAGAGTGGGTGACTCTATTGTCACATCCGGGCGCGGCGGAGCATTTCCGCGCGGTTTGATTGTCGGTGAAGTTGTTGAGATTAACATGCATCCGACAGGTATCGGGCGGTATGCAGTAGTAAGACCTGCACGTGTTTTCGATCTGCTCCAAGAAGTGTTTGTAATAACGGCATTTGAAGTTGCTGACGATTAGGACATTATGAAAAGAAAGACATTATTTATTTCAATCGGGCTTCATGCATTGTGTTTAACCGTGGTGTTTATTTTCCAAGGGATGATTTTTTCTCATATTCGGGTTGACGGATTTACACCTCTTCTGCTTCCGCTGGTCAGTACGGCGGTCGCAGTGTATGAGGGGCGCGTAGCCGGAGGTGTTGCAGGGTTGTTTGCCGGAATTCTGTGTGACCTTTCATTCGGTGATCCGGTTGCGGTATTTACGATAATTCTCACATTCACGGGACTTGCTATAGGTACATTGGTCGATACGGTTGTAACGCGCGGATTTGTGACATATTTTATGTTTTGCGTCGGAGTTTTGGCACTGTGCGCGGTAATACAGGGATTGCAGCTCGTGATAGTAATATATAGCTTGCAGCTCCAACTCATAAATTTGGGAATTCCACCTGTGGAAATTCCGCCAATTCACGACCTCATGCAGAATGCTCTTTGGCAGATTATATATTCGCTTATTTTTGCCGTGCCTATCTGGATTTTTGTCAGCGCAATCGGAAAAAGGGTGTACAGAGAGTCCATGAGCGGCAAACCGCAGTAAGATATACGTAAAGAGATACGAAAGGAAAGGTCATTAACAATGCAAAAAATGTATAAGCCTTCGAGAATAGTGCTTGTGTTTCTTGTTACGGCAGCGATGTTGGCTGTGTTTTTGGTCAACTTATATGTGATCCAGATCTACGAAGCGAGGGCATTTGATCCTAATATTGACACTCCGCGGACAACCACACGGACAGTCAATCTGCCCGCTGCCCGCGGAAATATCTACGACCGCAATGGTATACTTCTGGCATCAGGCAGACCAACATTTAACGTCATGCTTGATATGAGACAAATGCGCGCCCGCGGACAAGATGCGATGAATAGAAATATTCTTGATCTTATTTTCGCAGCGGTAGATCAAGGATATACACATATAGATACTTTTCCTGTGGGCCGGTTTGCGCCGTTTTCGTTTGACGAAAATATGACTAACGAGCAGCGCAGGAGACTTGATGCTTTTTTTGCAGAGCATGAGATTGACCCTGAGATTTCAGCTTCCGATCTTATGACATGGATGCGCAATCACTACAGAATAGATTACACAATAGGTATTTTGGATGCAAGGCTCATAGTGGGCGTTCGGTATGAGCTTGATCTCAGACATATCGTAAATATAAATCCATATATTTTTATCAGTGATGTTTCGACTGATTTTATTACACTGCTTGCAGAGCGGGATTATTTCGGAGTTTTTGAAGAGAGTTCATTTATCAGAGAATATCATACTGCCTACGCTTCTCATCTGATCGGATATATCAGGCGGATGTCTCCTCAGCAATTTGAAGTGCTCAGAGAATATGGCTATCCGATAGATGCCTTAGTAGGGCAAATAGGCGCAGAGTACGCGTTTGAAAGAGATCTGCGGGGATTTGATGGCAGGAAGAGAGTCAGTACGACTTCGGACGGAACAATCGTAAATGTTGTACACGTTGCAGAGCCTGAGCCGGGAAATCATGTGTATCTGACGATAGATATTGACCTGCAAGCTGCGGTTGAGCAAGCGCTGAGGACTCAGATACATTTAATTAACAGTGGGCGTGAGGCCGAAGCAAGGCTTTCAGGCGATGATATAAATCTTGATGAAATACTCATTCCGGGCGGTGCTGTCGTCGTACAGGATGTAAGAACCGGTGAGATTCTTGCAGCGGCATCATATCCGACCTTTGATCTTAGGACACTTAACCAAGACTTCGCAATGCTTAACTTAGATCCGAGAGGGCCGATGCTCAACCGTGCAACACACGGCAGATTTGCTCCCGGATCGACATTTAAGATGCTGACAGGTTTTGCAGGCTTGCGTTACGAAGTCATAGGGAATATGCATTATACAATAACTTGCGTTGGGATTTACAGAAGACTTGCGGATCTGGGGTTTACCCCGCGTTGTTGGATATATCCCATTGCAGGAGTCGGTCACGGACCTTTAGATTTTATGCGTGCTATGGAAGCTTCATGCAATTATTATTTCATATGGATTGCAGACAGGCTTCCCGCCCTGACGGGACATGCATACATGCAAGGTGATTTGCTTGCAAGAGTATCCAGAGAGTTCGGCTTGGGTGTTCCTACAGGGATAGAACTGCCTGAAAACACGGGTACGCTTGCGACACAAGAATGGTTGACCGAGGCATCTGCACGAGGTGTTCCGGTGGCTCCTATATGGTCAACGGGGCTTACAATACAAACAGGGTTCGGGCAAGGGTACAACAGATTTACACCATTACAGCTTGCCAACTATACATCAACTATAGCTAACGGCGGAACATTGCATGAACTATCAATATTGAGCAGAGTAATGAGTCATGACTTTTCCGAGACAATAGATGCATTCGAACCGACAGTACGCAGCCGGATTGAAGAAACCGAGTATATAGAGATTTTGCGTGAAAGTATGCTTGCCGCTTCAAGAGGACCTCAAGGTACGGCACGTTCGGTGTTCGGCAACTATCCGATTCTGGTTGGTTCCAAAACAGGAACATCACAGGGTGACGGCAGAGACATCAACTACGGTATCTTCGTAGCCTATGCTCCGCACAACAATCCGGAAATCGCAGTGTCGATAGCCGTAGAAAAGGGCGGTTCAGGCTCGGCTGTCATGGATATATCACGGATGATATTTGACCACTATTTCAGCACCGAAAGTGCTATAACCGTTGTGCCGTACGGACGGCTTATACCATAAAAGATTTTCGAATGGAATGGTCATTTAAATGCGAAATAATATCTTCATAAAAGGCGCACGTGAGAACAACCTGAAAAACATCGACATCGAAATACCGCGCGACAAACTCGTTGTGATGACAGGAATTTCCGGAAGCGGAAAATCCTCACTCGCCTTTGACACAATCTATGCCGAGGGGCAGCGG
>Ga0123355_10008495_pt1 | contig 15514 bp, 12 predicted proteins | sample TergutEmb28metaG_3_FD_89872 | JGI IMG/M metagenome (GOLD analysis project Ga0123355, IMG submission 89872) | Embiratermes neotenicus P1 segment gut microbial communities from Petit-Saut dam, French Guiana - Emb289 P1 | ecosystem: Host-associated > Arthropoda: Insects > Digestive system > Gut ... | reverse complement strand
GCACAAGGTGGCCCGAAACATGTTGAGCAACCTATAAAGGAGAAATAAACATAATACCAAAGTGACATCTAGTTGGTCTCTTTATCCACATTGAACTACGATGCACGGTCAACCATACATCAAGATTTATTCTGTACATTTCAGCTTCAGATCAAGTCAAAATTCCTTCAAGCACATCCATTGGATTAAAATCTGCATTGTATTCATATGTTTTATTCAGTCCAATCAATGATGTGAGCTTCCCAAGATGCATCTTGGGAAGCTCACATCATTCACATGTAGCCGAAATTTCAACAAGTGCAGTAATTGGGTTGAATAAAACATCTGAATATAATGCAGATTTTAATCCAATGGATGTGCTTGACGGAATTTTGACTTGATCTGAAGCTGAAATGTACAGAATAAGTCTCGTCTGGTAAACCAGTCATCAATTCTGGCCAATGATAGTGTTGATGATGATGATGCAGTTTTGGAAACAGTCTCACACTTTAGGTGGCTCTAACATGCATGTCTTTCACCAGCGTAACATACTGATCAAAGAACAGAAGGTCAGTGACATAACTCCTCTATACGAGCTGGCTCAACATACACACATCAACAAGGACCTGCTAATATATGCAGCCACATCACCACTGACTTAATCACACAATGATGTACCATAATTGTCTATTTTAACAAAGTGTGACTGTTGCAAGCACGGATAATGAGCTCCCTGAAGATGGTGTGACTGCTCCGAAACATGTCGGAGCTATTTTAATGTAAATTGTAATATTGTTTTTAAGACAATCATTTGTACATTCTTTGGTGAATAAAAAACGTTGGTATTTTTAATTTATTTTCACCTTATAGATCATTATGAAATGATAATGGAAATGTCGGTAGATTACAATAAAAGTAAAGATACATAAAATTTAAAGGATATACCTTGCATGCATATATACAAACAACATGGATAACTAATCAAATGCGACATACAGGTATAAAGTACAAATAGTTACAATGTAACATAACATCATTAAACCAATTTTTATAGATTAAATAGTCATAAATTATTTCATTCATGTAACACTTTTAATTTCATTAGAAATTTCGTTTTAAATAAGCGTGCCATCATAAGCGATGCTGTCTTCAAATAATTTGACGTTATGACCTGAAATAAATCTGGCTCATTCCTTTTATCACATGAATAAAACATAAAATTAATTTTGAATCTACTTAAATGCATTTTAGTATATTGAGGAATTTCGTAAATATGTATACAGTAGGGTCTCGTTTTGCAATGGTTCGTTTTATGACGATTCACTTTTACGACCCTTGTCCAGTCTGCCTGAGCACTTCCAACTTGTGGTGCATCGCTGTCCCAACTCAGACGTCCTTTCTCTACTTAGTGTGCTTAAGTTGATTGTGATATTTCCACCCATGACATTCATCAAAATGGCAGAAAATAAGAAGGAATCAAATCAGTTGACATTATATTCTTTCTTGATGTCTTATGAACCACAGTCTGGGCCTTCTTCAACAAAATAAAAAGTGATTTGATTGAGATTTTTTCAATTGTCTGTGTAATTTTCTACATACCTAATTCTTTAAACTAAAATTGTATGTCATAATGTAAAGAAATGTTGTAAATTATACAGTTATTTGACTAATTTGTTTGGCCAATGAACCTGTCTCAATTTAAACCATTTAAATAGTACTCGTTTTGTGACGATTCAGTTTACAGCCAAATATTTGAGAACGTAACCCTGTCGTAAAACAAGACCGTACTATACAAGGAACTTATAAAATCTATAATTTTTTGTAAGTATGATTTATAACTTGTAGTGCTTGTAGTATTAGCTATTAGCCTTGTTTTTTTTTTTTAATGTAATATATTCATATATGTAAAACTTTTAGTAGCTTCTATGTGCCTCTGAGGGCAACAAAATGATGCCAAAACATATTGGGTGATTTGTACATTTTGATTAAGTAATTTGTAATTTGTATTAGTTAATTTTGGAGTACAGTACAGTACATTGACTAGGCTGTAGGTTGGACAGTCCAGGGTTTGTTTCCTGTAGAGGACAAGAGACATTCCTCCAAAACACCCAGACTGGCTCCAGAATCCACCTAGCCTCATATTCAGTGGGTACCAGAGTTACTTCCCAGGGGTATTTGGCCAAGGCGTAATGCTGACCACTCACCTCCATCTAGCACCAAGCTTAAGCATTAATGGAGCTACACTTGTTTTGCACCCGGTATGACTTCATGGCATGGATAGGGACAACTTTACGTTTGTCTTTTTATCAGATGGTTCTACTAACTTTGCGTCTTGAAAGATACAAATGTAGTGATGACTTATTTTAAAATACGTTACTGAACTTGTTCTAGAAGTGACACCCCTTTTCGTGGTCAGCATTAAAAATTCGAAATATTACATATGTTTACTTAACATGATGGGCTGTCTGTGTCCAGTTGCTTACAGTATACCAGGGAATGGTAATTCAGGATCATGAATGAGTGTTCCAGCTTGTGCCTACAGAAGCATTGGGTGAGGTTCGTGTTGGTACTTTTTTTTCCATATATCATAAATCCTGAAAACATTTAGTACTTTGCAGAAAAAGATCTATTTATTGAAAATTCTTGCAGTACAGGAAGGTTTAATCCTTCGAACATTCGAGTCTGATGTGTACTGTTCAATTCTCTGCTCAGCACTAACCCTCATGTTGTCATGAGTTGGACAGAAGAATGGTCATCATGTGGATTTTATATAAATATATTCACATTTCATTTTGTACTGGTTCATTAGGTTCTCACTCTTTCTTTTTCTGCATGTCCACCCTTCCCCATCATCCTCTTCTTCCATCCTAATCTTCGTAGCATTATACATATTGCACTATGTATATTTTTCCATACATTTTACATAATCATAATATTGGCACATTAAAAATATGTGCAACTTGACAGCAGTAATTTTGTGGTATGACTCCACACATTTGTTGGGGCTGTTTTACATTGTTAATAAGGCCTCTAATGGAGGTAGCTTGAGACTGATACAATGTGTTGGGCCTGCTTGTTGTCTTACTACCAGTATTTATGTTAAAATAGTGGGATACAGTTTTAATACTAATTTAGTGCCTAATTTACTGTGTAATTTAAAATTAAATTTATAATACTGTATCAGATATATTAAGGACCAGATTATAATTTGAATATATTAACAGATATGTTTGATATGTTGTGTACTTCACCATATTAGCCTATTTTCCTTTCTTCAAAAAAAAAAAAAGGGTATATCAGATCACTACGCTTGTCTGTATCGCTCACTTTAAACTTTGAAATCGTGTCCTCAGAATTTGGTGTGAATGTTATGCCAGTTAAGCCACTCGGACCTTGTACTTAATTTCCCACACTAATAACATGGCTTTGTAGTCTAAATAGTCGGGCTATGGCTGCTCACTTACTGAGATTGTGGGTTCAAATGCCACCTGTGTCATGGTTGTCTCTTGTGAGTGTTGTGTGTTAGGTAAAGTTCTCTGCATCAGGCTGGTCGCTTATCCAGAGGAGTCCTACTGAGTGTGGTGTGTCTGAGTGTGATCATGAAGCCTCAATAAATGAGGAGGCTCTGGCCCACAAGGGGCTGTTGTGCCATAGGGAGAGAGAGTAATAACGTGATGATTGTGAGAAACTGGCGGATGTCAGCGACAGTGTTGCTGTTGTAATTTTGTTTTGCTTTGTTTGTGCGTGGAAATAGATGTTGGCAGGACTACACAACTTTTATTCAAGTAATTTCTTGTAGAATGCAAAACGTGGGAGCCACTCGCCACGTACGTTTAGCTCGGACAGTGACGTCTGGTGGTAGTAAACCAGAACTAATGCACCATTGGAGCCAAGAATATGAAATTTAGGATGAAGGTACAATGTAAATATTATTTGTTCTGTACACCATTGTGTCAACAACTGCAAACATGATAGTACAAATGTTTCAAGCAGTAATGGTAGTGGTAGTAGTTGGTAACATAAACACAGTTGTGATAATATCCTAGTTGAGTACGATTCATTTCCATCATCATTTATGCATGACGTCCGTCTTCTAGTCCTTCAGATAAAAATTGTACTTTATTATTAGATTATGAACTTTTCCAGTAGGAAGGCCCAAGCAAACATAGTGTGTCTGAAATTGAAGGGGACTCAGTGTGAGAACTTTTGATATGCCCCAGTAGACATGCATATAAGATAATTCTTTCCCTCTGTGCAGCCTCCAAAAGAATTTTTATTGAAAGTTTCTAATGTTCGGTGGTTATAGTAGTTATTCACATACATTTTCATATGTAGTTATATTTATGCAGGCAAATCATGCCTGTATAAAAGAATATCTATTACTGTAGTGTGTCATGTCATGTCATTATTGCCTGTAGTGTGGTGTCAACACGCATGTTTTACTAGAAAAGTGAGTGAAAACATTTGCACATTCATAATTCACTGCTATAAGGTTTAAATTTCTATACAAAGGAAATCCTCTGTGTAGATTAACATTGTAACATTGCGAATGTAGCTGATGATTTGAGAGTACAGTGCATGACTCCGGTCATATGGATTCAAGTGATGCAGGTTTTGTACTACAAACATAACATTGCAGAAACCAGTTTTCTTTCCATCTTCAGTTAAGAGTGGGGACTTAGGTTCATCACTGTAAGGGGACTCTTGTTTTAAGACTGCAGCAGATCTGTCAGATGAGATCCTCTTCTGCCCAAAAAAAGAAACAATCAATTGTCCACAGGTGTATCTTTTCCCATCACTATCCATGAGAGTAAGAGTAGCAGCACATCACCTGACAAATGTATTCTTGTTTTTCACCAGGTGTTCACTTTGAGGACAGTTGAAAACTTACCTTTTTGCGTGATTTTGGGCTTCTGCCACAAAGTAGATGATATCTGTACTCTTCTGGCATATTATGCAGCATATGGTGATATGCAGCTGACATTGCATTAATTGGAAAAAATGAAATAGAAATAAAACATTTTGTAGAAATTGAAAACATTGCCAGAGTTTGGACTACAGATAAACCAAGAAAAGACAAAATATAGGATAGTGGAAAGGAAAAACAGTTTAAAGAAAAATAAAATAAGACATTTCAGAATAAACAATTACAAAATTTGAAACAGTGGAAAATTTTAAATACTTGGGAGTTATACTTAATGAAGATAACAATAACCAAATAGACTTGCAAGAAAGGAAAAAAATGCTAACAAAACATATTTTATGCTACAAACATTTTTAAAAAATAAAAACATATCAAAGAAACTACAATGCAGTCTAAAGAACACAACAATAAACAAAACATTAACATATGCATCAGGAACTTGGACACTAACAAAGAGAGATAGAAAGCAATTGAATATTTTTTAAAGGAAAGTGTATAGAAGAATTTTAGGCCCAGTACATGACAATGAAAAACAAAATTGAAGCATATTAACCAATAAAGAAAATGTTGCAAGTGTTAAAAAACCTGTAATAGAGACAATAAGGTTAAATAGATTACGTTGGTTTTGGCATGTACAGAGAATGGAAGAAAATAGAATTCCCAAAAGTGTATTATACATGAACTTGGGAACAATAGGATTGATAGACCAGGAAACAGATGGCAGAAAAAAGTACATTTCAGAGAGGAATGGAAGCAGCTCCTGAGAACGGCAAGGAATTGTCACATTCTACACACGCCAATGGAATGAATGAATATGGTGATGATTCCTTGCTGATGTTTCGGGACAACCTATTAGTCCTGGATTTAATGACCCTTGAAAATGGGACTGATGGGTTGTCCCAAAAATTTGGTAAGGAATTACCACCATATGCTGTGTAATATCCCAGAAGTGCACAGACCTTCCTTTAGTAGTAAAATTTAATCAAATACAAGAATTCCGAATATAGTGAAACAGTCTTAAATTTGGGGATGGGCTAAGAGAGATTTAGATAGATTATAGGCGGTAATGAAGTGATGACTGAAGGGAGAGTGACAACAAGGATAAAACCTCAAGTGATAAAGGCAGGAGTTGAAAGTAACACTACAGGGAGAGAAAACCTGGTAAAAGCTACTGATGGGTTATACATGAATAACAGCAGGCCTTCTGAAGGATATAGAACAGGTTTGACTGAGCCACCACCAGGGATACCAAGAATTGTGGGCAGTCAAAACAGAAGATCCATGTAAATAGAGTTGGGGAAGGGAGGGCACATGAGAATCACTCCTGGGAACAGGAAAGAAGGGTCTTGTCCTTTTGGCAGCTTGAAGGACTTTAGGAAGAAAGGAATTGATTATGGAGTTCTTCAGTCTTCCGGAGTGTTACGCTGTGTGTATCAGTAACGGATGTTTTGAGACTACCTGTCGGTCCCATCTTGAGGGTCAAGCAGTCCAAGAGACTGCTTTGAACTGCTTTAATCTTGATGGTACTAATAGGTTGTAATGAAACAACAGTAACTAACTACCAATCTACACTGAATAACATCCCAGAAGAGTGAAGATCTCTTTTACACTGTGACAGAAATGTGAAATAATGCAAATTAAGTACTCCTGAAAGATGAAAGAAAACCATGTTGTAGTAGTAGTGGTAGTAATGATACATAGTTCAAACTGATGGCAATTAACACAGTGAACATGCCAAAAATGTACTATTGCTGAGGTGAATGTGGAATATTGTTTGTAGTGAAATATACTTCAGTGTTGCTTCCCCTTTGTCTGGAGGCATCCTTAATTCTGTACCACCCTCTTCAATTGTGGTAAGGAAAGTTCAGTGTAAATGAGCTATGAATGGTGGAGTTCCCCCTATGCTTAAGTACTATTTTAGAGATGTTTGAGGGAACAGAAGTCTTAACCTTTATGCATTATGTGCTGGTGAGTGATAACTTAATGCTCCAGTTGCTGTATTTTGAGAAAAGAACCCCAAGTACACATTGGATAAGTGACAGAACCACTTCGGATTTGATGGCTGTGTGGGCAGCGGAACTGTATTCCAACAGTCCACAACTTTATTGAGCTATCCTTGCATTGTGATCATCTCAAATGTTTATACACACTACAGTCCAAAAGCAGCCATTCATTGGTGAATTCTCTTGCTGAGGACATTATACATTTCTTTCATATTGTCTTCAGTGCAGGAAGTTTTAACCCAGAAGTTTCACAAAATTCAAGTTTTCTTCCACTTCACAGAAGTGATACAGTCTCAAGTTTTTGTGTGCTCTGAAAAGTCATGTAGTGTGTGCGTGTGAATAACCTGTACAAGATACACTCATGCAAGCAAATTCGGTGTCTGGAGTCAGCATAGGCAAATTTCAGGTATATGGTTAGGTTAAGAATATGTATCTGTAAGCAGTAACTAAAGAAAGATGTCCCCAAGGAAAGGATGGGAATGAAAGCACTTGTCTTTATAAAATATAAGGATACAGTTTCTTTATTGTCACATTTCTTCAAAATACATACTGACATATCAAACCCACTCTTTGAGTGCTTTGGGAACTGCAATTACCATATCTGCAACAATTGTTATTCTAAGTTGCGACAGAAAAGTACAGTAGAAGAGCTAATTTTTACATGCCTCATAATGTGCATATAAGAAAACTAAAGGAGTAATGAAATGCCTCAAAAATACATTCAGAAAATCTGTAACATGAGGGCAAAACAAATACATAATTGTACTTTATGAGAGTCTCCCTTGAAACGTAAGTTCACAAGAAATAACTTAGAAGTCACTTTTTCTCAGAAGAGAAGGCATTGTTTCTTTTCAAGCATATGCCCCACAGAGACTTGAGTGCATGGTGTGCTATGAATGCAACTGGAATTATTTGGTCCATTCTTTCTAAGACCAGAACATGCATGTATTTCCAAAAGACACTACAGCAGGTCACAACACAAACCACTTCCAGCACCATCTTTATATATCGTTAGAGAAATCTAATATTAACTGCATTGCATTCAACTAAAATGCATGGAACCACATTCATGGCAAACTTGAATAGAATGAACTGCTGCCATGGTCATCATACAAATATCAGTGCCAGTTGATGTATGGGCTATACAAAAATGTATATTTATTGAGTAGGAAATTACAACTAAAATAAACATTCAATCTATCATTCTGCATATTTTATTCACCAGTATATTCTATTAAATACAATTTTATATCATATTTACCGAACTGTCACAACTGTTCATCTGAGATTACTCACATCAACAGAGGCACAGTGTGTTTCAATGTACGGTTACCAGTCTTAGAAGTGCAGCTGTCAGATACACTCATCTTTAGAACTGTTTTTAGGAAAGTCAGACATAAGACTCCTCAGGGGTATGTCACATATCACTCCACCCCATTGTAAATCTTTAAAGAATACTGTAGCCCTTGTTACAGTGTTCATTTTATCTGTTTCAATTTGGCAACATCTTTGTGTACAACCACACCAGGTGTTTTATGAACTTTTTTGTTGAATTTGGCAATCGTCTTTACATCTCTTGCACTACGGCCACCCGTAGCTTCAAACTCCGCAAGCACCTTTTTCTGCAGTCTCTTTAAAGCCATTTCTTTATCTTTTTTTGATTCGAGAACTTGTATGATGATCTGTTGCCAGTTAAATTTCGTCTTCCCTGCTGCTGTGTGAGGGGCTTCCTCCTCAACCATTTCCTTGGTGTCTATAAAATAATCAGAGCATCAATAAAAATAAGAAATAAGCTACAATACAGTGACTAGCATGCATAAAACATTCCACAATATATGCACTAGTAAACTTGGTCCCAAGCTTGCCACTGAGCAGGAGTCTGTCAGAAGAAGAAACATATAACCTCTTTGCAACAGCCTAAAGAAGAAGATTTAACTGCTGTCAAAGTTCAGAAGTAATGGCCCAATATTAAGTGAACTGTACATACCAATTTTTTTCGACTTCTTCTTAGTAGGCTCCTCCTCTCTACACGTATTTTCTGCTCCATCTTGACCCTTCTTTCGCTTCTTTTTGGAAATTCCATTCTCAGATACTTCAGTATCACCAATCCCTGTAACACCCATACCCTCCATTTGCTTCTTTGATTTTCCTCCCTGTGTCGATTCACTGTCCTCTGAAATGCCATTCTTTGTTACAGTTTCTTCTTTCTTATGTTTCTTCTTCAATTTTCCTCCTTCCTTTATTTCAGTATTCTCTGATATACCATTCTGTGCTCCATTTACATCTGCCTTATGCTTCTTTCTTGACTTTTCATGTTCCACAAGTTCACTCTCCATTGCTACAGCTGTAAATTCCTGTTTAGGAATTTTCTTTTTTCTAACCTCATCTTCATTCCCATCCCCCATTTCTGCCTGACTTACTTGACAATCCTCTATTTCCTTCAATTCTTGTTCATACTTTGCCTTTTTTCGCCTCTCTTTCCTTTCTTTTTTGCTAAGCTTTTCTATGGCCTGGGTCTCTTGGCTGGGATCGTCATCACTTTCTTTTATTTCGCTTTTGTCATCTACAGCACCAGTGTTCTCACCTTCTTGCTGGTTATCTTCTTTGTTTTTGACTTCCTCCACTTTATTAAGTGCCTCCAGCTTATCAAAAAGAGTGTCTGCTGCTTGTACTTTGTATTGACTTTTCATTAAGCTTCTCAGGAAGTTCTGAAATTACAGTAACACATCACCCTCACAGAACATGACACCGAAAAACTGAAACTTAGAATCAGTAAGTAATTCACAAATCAAATGTACGAGATAAATAGTGTAGGTTACTAAATTTAGTTATTTATATATGATTTAGTTAACAGTGTGTCAGTAGTTCTGATTACTCAGAAGCAATTGGCTGGAATATTTAACAAATTAACTGCAAAGGATGTGGAAGAAAACAGTACTGACTTACTTTATGTTCCTGTGACCGTGCATCGTGAGTAAAGCGTGGAGAAGGAATACCAACAAGATGCAACAATATAGATGTTTATTGTCAATTCAGATGTTTAATATTGACTACTGTCTCGCCTTACCTGACAAATGCACGAACCGTTCTACAATACTACGACATACCCAACTATACACGGCTAAAAACATACACCACAAAACCCCAACTCATCATACCACACACTACTCCAGAAAAGACAACACGGCTAATATCCACGTCTTCTCTTGTTGCAGCAAACAACCCCATATGCAGTAACACGTGGTCTTTTTTCTCCTGATGATGGGCATAAAGATGCCCAAAACATGTCGAGACAGTAGTCAATATTAAACATCTGAATTGACAATAAACATCTATATTGTTGCATCTTGTTGGTATTCCTTCTCCATGCAGTACTGACTTATTTTCACATTTATTTGAGTCAAGGCCTAATTTGAGACATTATCCAGGCTCCTCCCTAGGTGCGAGGAAAAATCACAGAAAAGAAAGACTAAAGACAGAGTGTTTCCAGGCTGAAAATTGAATCTGGCACCTCTCGATAACTAGTAAACAAGTCAAAAAATATGACAAAGAACCAACTACATTCCAGATTACAAATGTGAAAGTCATCTCAGCACATATTCTGTGTACCAACAGGTGTACTGTTGGTTGGATTCTTTTATGAATCAGGTGCTGAGGTTCTGTAGCAAGTCGGTTATATTCTGAAAGTAGCAACAAATTTTAACTGACTTCAAAACACAAGAAAAAAATTAATACGGAATAGAACACCAGATTTATCTCATCGTGCAAAATGTTTCATATTACCTGGAACTTTGGTTTCTTTCGAGGTACATTTTCATGCTTAACAATGGCGTTTACAATTATCTGCTCATCACGGGAAAGACCGCTCTGGTTTTTATGCACAGACTGAATAACATCTTGCCATTTCTTTTGTTTACATTCTCCTTTATTTGCAGAAGGACGAGGTACAAAACCCTTTGCTGAATATTTTTCTTCTTCAGAAACACATTTTGTATGTGCCGGATATGTCTCAGCACTGCAAAATGGGAAAATTTTTAAAACTCATTAAAGTACTCATCATCAGTCAAGGAACATGTGCCATGTTCAAAAGAACATTAAAGTATCATGAGTAAGGAAGGAGAAAAAAATTTCATAAAGTAATGAACCCCCCCTCCCCCCTGAATTTTATGTCAACCCAAAACTTAAGTTAAGCAGACAACTCTTTAACTCTATGCCCATCTGTACCAAAACACTAGTGTGTCTGGTGCCATCAGCCCAGTTTCCTGGTTATTTAAATATGAAATGACATTTCTGCTCTAGAACATACAAATTCCTTTCCTTTTTGTTACAATCTATTACATACAAACAGCTAAGTGTTAAGAGACAAATTAGAAATGAAAAAATACGGCATAAAGTGATTATTTGGCAAGTGGGAAATGGTGGGAAGTGCTTTGATAGTAAGAAAAAATTAAGAATGGGTACTATATACACACACACACACACACACACACACACAGACAGGGAACAAGGTCACTATTGGGTGAATGGGTAAAAAGAGCAACTGGATAGAAAAATTAATTCATTATAAAGCAATGTGCATTAATAGGCTCATAAAAACTTGCTTTTTAGTTCCAAACAACTGGATGTAGAAACACAGAACTGCTGAAAAAATGACTCTTAGAGCTAGCAAGGGCTTCTGAAAAGTACAGGGAAGAGCTGTCTGTGCAGAATCTTCCAACTTCAATATTTATGCATTTATTTGTAGGGGGTTATTATTTGTTAATTTTAACACATACACTGCAGGTACTACGGTAACCTACCCTCAAACTGTCTGTTACAATTATATAGTGAAGCCTGCCTACAACAGAACAGTAAGGGACTGAAATCCCCATCCCATTGCATGCAGGTTCTGTGATATACAGGTGTTTGAAGTTTGAATTCTTGGAACTGCACAATGCTCCTGCTCAAGACAGGTTTCCATCATGTCCAGGTTATGTTTCAGACAGGTTTCAATGTAATTATAAAAGTGATATCACTCCCTGGGCTTAATAAATGCAAGAAACTTCATAATCAAACATGTGAAATAGAACTGAAGTCAACAATACCTGAAGTCCTTGCAGCAGTCTACACAGGTTACTGATACAGGCTTTCTTGAACAAAAAGTCTGGTAGTGTTTCTCAACTTTACTTTTTTTCAATGATTCTCCACAGTGGGCACAAGTAAAAAATACCATTGCTGCAACAAATAAACAGGTACATAACCTATAAGAGGAGAATACACTTCTCAATACAATACCTAGTAACAAGACTCTGTACACTCCTTTATGGTTGTAAACAAAATGTCTTGCTTTAAAGCTGTATCCTTGTAGTGTCCAGACCCTGATTCATCAGTGCAAAGTGAAGAAATGCATGAGAATTACCTCAGTCACCCCAACAATTATAGGAACCACACATGAGGTACTTACAAAACAGTCTCAACACAAGACTTCTGTTGGGTTAAGAATTAATAATCGTTTCTGTAGGATATATAACCTTTAAATGACCTGTGTTTGCATACGTGAATGCAATTAAAAAACTATCCTACAAATTAATTTTATATATTTCAGTAACAAGGAAATTTACTACACTTTTAAGATGTGCAGCATAATCTCATACATACACATTTTTTTTTCATAGAATGCTGCTTACTTTATAATTTTATCTTTTTCTGTTCAAATAATACATATTTTATATACACTATGTGCTAAAATTGAAATATCAACTTTGTTGTTGTCATCAGAGGCATTTCCAAATCGTAACAATGGTAAACACAACGCCTGTGTTATCATGATTTGGGTTAACAAGCAAAAGGTTCACGACTGGCTTTTCTAAGCCTGAGGTCAAAACTTTGAAGGTCAGTTTTAAGGTCAGGTGAAATTCAGGGACAAATGGGCTACATATTTCCCAGTGGATTCAGGCTTTCAGGACAGCTGCCGTGCTCAGCGACATGATAAAAATATAGTTCCTACATGTTAAGACCTAGCACAAAACTTTCTCTCCAGCATGTGATGATGGAACCAGATTCAATTTCCCAGATGTTTCAAACAAACCTGGAACAATAGGCAATGTTCAAAATAATACCGATGTTAAATCTTATTCGCTCATTAACCACAGTAACACACACCAAATACCTACTGAATATTATGTGTTGGTGCAATGTGTGTACATAATGCTTCCAATTCCAGCATCACACAACCAGCAAACACCAACAGCTAATGCTACATATGTTCCTTGCTACTGAAGATAATGAACATGTGTGGAAGGAGAAAAACAGAGTTGGGACAATAAAAGTGGAAAAAGTACAACAAATTACAGAAAAAAATTTAAAACCTCCTCCTACATTCACAGTAATCCTAGAATATGGTCACCACTGAATAAGTAGCTACCATACCATAATAAGTATTGCTAGCATTCGGAAATAGATGGTACTACACAGAGCAATAATTACTGCATACACTAGCTTTCTGCCTTCTGCTGGTCCTCTTCCATGTGCCTACCCTAGTTATACACCACTGTAAACACCCACAAACAATGAGGCTTAAACCACCTAGATTCTGTGCATGGTTCCACAAACAGCACCATCTTGGCAACATTAAATTCTGGTTTAAATACCTCTTGGTACCATTTAGTGAATATGCTGTCTCTCATAGCAGTCTAACTTAAAGAACTGTAAGAAATGCGTTGGAAATACGCCAATCTTAAAACCACTTGCACAGTACCATAGTGTAATACTAACCTATACCTGCTTAACCCACTGTATGAATGCAAGAAATGCGTTGGAAATGTGATAAAAATCTTTAAGCCAGTCACAGGAACGAAGTGTGTATACACAAAATTCAAGCAACGTAATCTAAGTGAATCCTGTGCGACCTGGTAGCAGGGGCAAACAACAAACAGCACCTCGCTAATTGAGAACGAATTCCAGACCTAAGTCTAAATTATCCAAACACCCTCCAAACAATTTCATGTAACAATGTACTTGAGGGCTCCTATTATTACTGCAATGACTATGTGAGACTGCATGTAAAGATAAGTCATTAATTCCGAGAACGGCTAAACCACGTGTACCGGTAGTTCAACTGGTAAAATGTAAACTTTGACGAGAACCAACTAATTTACCTAAAAGAAAAAACTGTACTAAGTAATAGTTACAGCAGTATTTTATTTGGGAGATGTAATACTGCCAAGAAAACTACGTAAACATTTTGTAACTAAGTACTTTTCATACAAGTCACAAAATCTGAGTTATTAAATTAAGTACTACATAAGCAGCAAGCAGTTATATTAATAATATATGTATACAACGTTCTTGTGTTAAATGTTACCAGTATCAGTAGTTTCAATGGTCAGTTCTTTCACACAGCAAACACCACGTGGAAATCCTAGATCACGCTAAAAGAAACAAATGACGCTCGCCAACCACAGGACATTAGTGTATAAAACCACAGATCGTCGGTTAAAAAGTGCTGTGCACGTGGTGGTTCTTGTTGGCAACTAGTGTTTACAGAGTCATAGTGATCCGTTTCCGTGCCGGGATGTAGATAATCCGTGCTTAGTGGGATACCGCTGTTTATGTTTGGTTTACGGTATTGGCATTGATGTTTATGTTGCTAGGGTTCATAGCTGTTTGGAGTGATACAATTTGTACATTTCGTGTAGGTTTAGAATTTCTTAACTAACGTGGTAAATTTTGTACCGTAGCGGATTTACTTCATAACCGAAAGCAGACGCTGTGTATTGTGTCATGTGTTGTGAGTAAACTGAAAGGCTGTGTCATGTTTAAAAACACATTCCAGAGTGGATTTTTGTCTATTTTGTACAGCATTGGTAGCAAGCCTTTACAAATATGGGATAAGAAAGTGAGAAATGGGCATATAAAGAGAATAACGGACAATGATATTCAATCGTTAGTCCTAGAAATTGTTGGTACTAACGTTAGTACCACGTACATAACCTGCCCAGCCGATGCAAAGAAAACCCTTGGTATCAAGCTCCCATTTTTAGTTATGATCATTAAGAATTTGAAGAAGTACTTTACATTTGAAGTGCAGGTATGAACCATTAGTTGCAGTTCGTGTAACTTTGTACAGATAATTTGCTACTGTAATTGGTCTCGAGTAAGGTATAAATGATGCGGCTGAGAATGAAACGCTGTTGGGAAGGATTTGTGGTTATTTATCAGTTTTGATCATTGAAAACGGTATAGTCATTTTTTTTGCAGCTGAAGTAATTCTAATTGAAGACGGGGAGACAAAAAAGGCGTTTTCTCCGCTGACAAAAGCTGGAAGTACAGTGTACTCATATTCCGTTAGGAAAGAGAAGTTGTTTAAAGGAATGTTAGCTAGTACTATTAACGTGACTGACGACTAGATTAATTGCTGATCTGAGCTTTGCATCCCGTGAGAAAGCATTGCATGTGTAGTACAGTGAAGTGAGACCCACTTCTGTTTTGGAATTCAGTTGAAGTCCCATTGGCTGTTCTCTTTAGTCTTTAATGTGGAAGCCGCATACTTATATTAACACACATAACACTTCAAAATATTTATTCAGTAACATACTGGTTTATGACTACTACTACTACTACTACTACT
>Ga0123355_10008493_pt1 | contig 15515 bp, 11 predicted proteins | sample TergutEmb28metaG_3_FD_89872 | JGI IMG/M metagenome (GOLD analysis project Ga0123355, IMG submission 89872) | Embiratermes neotenicus P1 segment gut microbial communities from Petit-Saut dam, French Guiana - Emb289 P1 | ecosystem: Host-associated > Arthropoda: Insects > Digestive system > Gut ... | reverse complement strand
GCTGTGTAATGCAATTTTGACCTCCTGATGATGAGCACATGTGCTCGAAACATGTAGAGGCATGAAATAAACTTATTGTAAAACAAAAATTTTGTGCATCAAGTTGGTTAATTATTGAGATAACTATGCTGAGATGCACGGTCAGCAAAACGTCAAAATTTGTGACTTCCTTTGTTTAATGTGTCGATAATAGTTAACAACCATATAAGTTAATGAACACGAAATTGTTTCATCACATGCATTTGGTGTATATGACGGGCAACACGTGAAATTTATCCTTCAGAAAGTTACCGCGTTTAGGCACGCCAGGAATCACGGTAGGTTACACAATATATTGCTTATTAATAAAAAGGCAGAGTTATCCCTGTGCACGCTATGAAGGCATATGTGGGAGTAAAGTATAGTTCTGTTATTTCTTTACCTAGGCACAAGATAGAGATGAGTAGTCACCTTTAAGCCTCGGCCCCTTTATCCTCGAGGAAAGAACGCGAAGTACCATTTGAACTGTGAGTGGTGGACTTCAGGGTCGGTCTGGGTGTTATGGAGAAGAGAAGAGCCCCTTGCCTGTGCCAGGAATCAAATCCCAGATCGTTTAGCACGAAGCCTACTCTACCTCCGGTTCCTATATTCTTGTCATTAACTACCGAGATGCTGATAATTCCTTTGCCCGACCAGGAAGGAAATAAGCTCGGAAGCATGTCAGGGACGCGATCGATTTCAGCAACATCGAGACGCGAGCTGTCAAATTTTTTTTTTTTTTGCAAGGCAAGGGCCGAAGGAAATTCGTGCCATTCTGATAGAAACATTAGCTTGTTTCCTTCCTGGTCGGGCTAAGGACTTATCAGCACCCTTGTAATTCGTGTATACGGAACCGGTAGAGAGTGACATGTTTCATGCTTCGGCCTCTATACCCCCGGGGAAAGAACCGCGGTAACCACCGAACAGGTGACTGGATGGACCCACTGTTGTTAATCTCGATGCACTTGCTGGCTCAGTCGCTTCAAGTACAAATTGTAATATCCTGCGGCAGAGCATAAATGTGTGAATGCATGTTAATGAAATTACTACAGAGAAATCCGAAAAATTATAATTAATGAAATAAGATGTTTTTTTTTTTAATTGCTGGGTTTGGTGCAAAAATTATTTTACATCATCGAATGGGACGTTAAAGCAAGTAAAATCTGATTAACCATGTAAAGAAGAAAATGACCCTGAATCATATACATCGCGCAGTAAATGCTTGCCGTATGGGTTATATAAACAAATAAATTAATTATCTTCTGGTTAATAATCTATGTTTATTCTGAAAACCACAGAAAACGTAAAATTAGTCAGTGGGCAGAATATACAATTTTTAAGCCTGTTTGCCTAAACCATTAACGAGCGTATTACCTTCGTCATGTCTGTCCCTCCGTCTGTACGCATGTTTCAACGCAGCTCCCACTGGTCAGATTTCAGTGAAATTTGATTTTGGGAAGTTTTATAAAAATCTGTCGACATAATCCATACTTGGTGCAAATCGGACAAAAAATCTGGCATTTTACATGAAGAACTAAATACGTTTTATTATTGTTAGTGACATAAATTCGCTATAAAACACTGTTGTGCAACACGCAATGTTTTATATTGTTGACAGTGACACATAGCCCAACAATGTACAGAAAAAGCATTGTTGTCTTTCCACTGCAACAATGGTTACACGGAAGCACTGAAATTTCATTTTTACTGAAGTCATCCCGATGTGTTAAGATTTTAAATAACAAAAAGACAAAATATTATACGTCAAACACATCATTTATTGCACACAGGCTACATATTTCGACCCTTTATATGGTCATCATCAGGCCTTCTTCTGTTTGTACCACAATTGTGACTTTACATTTACAGGATGATTCAAAAAGATGGACTCAAAGAGCCTGCAGCAGTTGTAGGCTGTATGGCTTGAACAGTAAACGGCGCCTCAACACACGCCAGACATTTGGTTGCGGTATTCCAAGTTCTCTCTTTGCTCTACGGGCTGACTTGCATGGGCTACGCTCAAAACTCTCTAAAATTCGTCTCACGTTCTCCTCTGATACACGTGGTCGGTCGGAGCTTTTGCCTTTACACAGACAGCATATTTGCTCAAATTGGTGATTCCAACGACAAATTCTCTTCCTCGTTGGAGGCTGAATGTTGAAACGAAGACGAAACGCACGCTGCACAGCATTCGCCGACTCAGTTTTAATGAACTCACGAACGCAAAAAATCTTGTGCTGCATAGTAGCCATTTTGCTCTCAACTGACGCTGTTGCATGACTTTGCGCTAGACGAGCGCTTTAGCGGTGATATTTGAAAATTTAGGACCTCCTATTTCAAATGTTATGTAGATCATTCAAATACCACATATAGTTCAGGAAATATAGACGTACGAAACTCAGTCCCTCTTTTTGAATCACGCTGTATAAGTGAAGATTTTCTACAACACTCAGTCTATATTTTACGTTTTAATACACTCATTCTATTTTATGTGATTCACTCGTTAGATATGTTATGGTTCTACTATTTGTAAGTATAGTTGGGGTCCCAACATGTACACAGCATTCACTGACATGATTCCGAAGAATGCCTGAAGATGACCCTATAAAGGGTCGAAACATGTAGCCTCTATGCAATAAATTATGTGTTTGACGTATAATATTTTTATCTTTTTATTATTTAACCTGAAATTTCACCTCACCGTACGTTTGTTTCTTGCTTAATGTGAAAACTGGCGGTAAATAAAGTACAAATTCTTTATAAAAGATGAACAACCAAGAAGACACGATTGAGCAGATCGAAGATAAAAGAAACTTTCTTAACTTTCCAGGGTCAAATAAGTCGATTTTCTTTATCCGAAATCCAACATTTTCGCTCGTACATGCAGTCCTTTCTCCTGAACTTTAGTCTATTGTGACTGCAATACAACAACAAAGGTAAAAGTAAAGAAGATGTCGCTGAATTACGCCAAGCAGCACGCCGTGAATTCATTGTCTAGATGTAGATACAAATATGGAAGGAATACCTTCGGAACAGCCCTTGTCAAAGGGGGCAGTGGATGCAGGAATTCTTAACGTCGGCACTTCGAAAGAGTATACGCTCATGACATTATCCATTGTTTTTATTGATTATTACACATACTGGGCAACTTCTAGTCGTGAAAGCTTTATACCCAGGGAGAAACACCCAATTGCCCATTGATCAGTAGGCTTTTTAGACCCCAGCGGCAGTCTAGACCCGTCAGAAAGACAACCCTCTAGACAGCCAACGCCGCCGCCCTGGTTTTTCAGCCCATAAACATACTTTACAACTACTGAGACATTCCGGATTCTCAAAGATTAATAGCATTCGAAATAAAATTCCCATTAAAGCGTGTAGATGTAATTAAAAATTGTCTGACTTTTTTTTTAGTCTAGCAGAGTTACTAGAGTTCGTCGAAATCACATTTACATGTGCTATAAGGATAGCTTTTGTAGTCTAATTGTGTGCATTGTTTTCTGAATGAAACAGAAGGAAAATCCACTTAGTAGGGTTCCGTCTTTACTCAGATTCTCCTCTGATACGTCAACCGTGAGATGACATTTTAGTGTTTGTTTCCTACTGAAGACAACCAGCTTCTCATTAGCTTATTCCGGTTTGGAAATGGTGTACAAATTCCCAAGAAATCTAATAATATTCTGGAATGTTTTGGGATGGTTCCCTATTTTTCTATTTTGCTTACAACTTCTCTAGTTACCCACTGGAAGCTAAGGACTCGTTGCAAATAGAAACCTTAAAACTGTGCAGCAACACGCTTGTACGATTATGGCAGTTACATCGTATTAATTAAAGAAAATGCATGTAAAACACATCAGTTTTAGAGCGTATACAATTTGGGAGAGTGAGGAAATTTTAAGTCCGATTTAAAAATCGAAATATCATTTCGTCCATCATTTCAATTTCGGGTGTGGGCCCATTATCTGTAGTTATCCAGTACAAAACCCGAAACATCAGGAAATTTTGAATTTTAAATTGAATTTTTAACGTAGACTAAATCTCCTAAGGAGAATTCTCTGGTCTGGATTGAAGTGCGCTGCCAGATCACGAAAACTGGTGGAATAAAAGACAACACAGGCAATTTACGTATAACGTAACATTGAGGAGAAAGTATTAAGCGGTAAGTATTATATATTCTGAGCATGTGTTTATATTCTTGGGTATCCAACATGCAATTGGCATGCACCATACTGTCATCTGTGGCCTGTCCGGCACTACCACATTTTTCCACATTATCTCATAAACGGCGCGATTTTCGGGGGGGGGATTATTGAACACGAAACAAGTGTTTTGATTTTCTATACAAATTTCGTCTGAAGCGTTTCTCATTTCAAGAAGAACTGAGCGAGATACGGCAAAAATGTTTATTGGTCTTCACGTAAAGTACCCGGTATTCTTGTCAGATTTCAGTGAAACTTAAATTTTCTCGACAGGTTTTCGAAAAATCCTCAGATTTAATGAAATTTGACGAAAATCCGTGCAGTGGGGGCCGAGTTGTTCCGTGCGGACGGACGGACAGACAGGAGGACAGACAGATATGACGAAGCTAATAGACGCTTTTCGCAATGTTGTTAACCCGCCAAAAAATGGTGTGAAAGGAGAACTTCGTCTGATTTCAGTAAAGCCTGTAATGTCTTGTCTTGTGTCGCTGTAGAAAGAAGACAAGAATAGACGCATGGATCTGATAATGCTACCAGTCCTGGGGCTGAATTTCTGAATGAGTAGAACTGAGATTGTAACCTGGGGCGGAGAGGCGGTGTTCAATTCCTTGCGAAGCACAGACCTGGCATGTACCACAAACCTTTCGGAAATTCACTGCCTTAGAACCTGTGCGTATCATCGAGCAAATGTATAATACATTTTACGAGACAAATGATCCAATTTTATGGATCCCACTCTTGTAAACACAATTTGCACGTCACGCCGTTAGATACAAACGATTTAATTTGATGTATTCCATGGATGTAAACACGATGGGATCCCAGAGTGTGCATAGCATCTTGTGACAATTGACAAAATAGACCTGAGGATGACTAATCTATAGTCGAAACATGTAGCCTTATAATTACCCCGAGTAATAAAGTGATTGTGCTGACGTACACTATTTAATATTATATCGAGCATAATGTCATAACTATGCAGGCCATGAAGACTTATGACATTCCTAGCATCTGTACTGTACCAGATGGAGACCAGAAGCATAAATCGTAGACCTTGTACGGGACAATAATATTACGTCTTTCGACACGATTGTGTTAGTACAATAGAAGAGAGTAACAAACATAACTATCATAATCAAGAGGAAAAATTCAGCCTGAATCTGAGACAGAGACACCCTACGAAGATTTTAATGAGTGAGGTTACATTTATAAGGAAATTAAAAAGATATACGTTTGGTTTTAACACCACGAAAGTGGGCGCATCTGATACAGCATCACACTAGTAATGTACAAACTGCAAACAGAGAGTGGGCATTAAAATGCAATGGCGCATTGACAGAAACACTGTAAATTGCTTACTTGCTCCATGGGGCAGAGTGCTTCTTGAGAACCTGGCCGATTTTCAGCTAGTCAAGAAATTCCCCTCATATTATGGAACCCGAAGGTTCATTACCGCATACACAAGACCCCGCCAACTGTCCCTAATCTGAGCCAGATCGATCGAGTCCATGCCCCCACATTCCACTTCTTGTAGATCCATCTTAATATTATATTCCTATCTACGACTGGGTCTTCCAAGTGGCTCTTTCCCTCAGGTTTCCTCACCAAAACCCTGTATACGCCTCTCCTCTCCCCATACGTGCTACATGCCCCGCCCATTTCATTCTCGATTTTATCACCCGAACCATATTGGGCGAGGAGTACAGAACATTAAGCTCCTCATTATGTAGTTTTCTCCACTCCGTTGTTACCTCGTCCCGCTTAGGCCCAAAGATTCTCCTCAACACCCTATTAGAAAACTGTAAGTAGGGACCCGATACGAAAGTGTAGCTGAATTCGAAGAGAAGCCGAAAGTGGTTACTGGTCGCAGGCGAAGTAACCGGGTAAGCAGTATTCTCGTTAACAGTGTCCAGCAGTTGACACTTTTACGTATGGCCGTACCGCGCTCTTGCACATTACTGCCACAAGTTGGTAAATGTGGCGAGCCATCTGCAATCTGTCGCCTGTACACAATGCGAGGGTATAAAACTTGACGGCTTTGAATATGTGCCGTGTGTTTAAGTTAGATGCTAGTAATGACGGTTGAACAGATCGATACACGTGCGTACATGTGTATGTAGAAATACACACAATACTAATCGAAAGTTATTTTTATTATTACTATTATTAGGCAACGCCCTAATAATAATAATAATAATAATAATAATAATTATTATTATTATTATTAAGACTCCTCTCACAGTTGCAGAGGGGTTTACCACGCGTGCAGTCTTGGCAAGTTGAGTTGGCGTGTTCGAATTCTGTGCATAAGAGCATTTCCTCTTTGTCTTATATTCCTGCTTAGGAGGGTTCTTGCGAAGGGCTGATCTTTCTTCCAAGAAGCTACATCGTGTGTCTGAAAGATGTATTAATTTTCAGTATTAATTCTAAATTACCGTAGATCTGGGATTCTATTGTTTGACACGTGAAGGATTATGGTGAGAGCAAGTCTATAATTATGTGAATAAATTTAAAAATACCGTCATTAAACATTTTCAAGACTGACGTCCGTATTGTCTGCTCCAGGGTTCAAAGATACGCGACCCGCCGATTTATTGTAGGAGACCTTTGCACTTATATTGTTCTAATTACAGAGTAAAAAAAAATTTTAAACTTTTTTTGTCATGGATCACAAAAGCTCAAAGTGGTTTGCTGTCCCTAGATGATAAGGTACGTCGCTTATCAACAGAGGAATAACAATACAGTAAAAGGTAAAGTGTTCCCTTTACAGGCCCGGTCTGGCCCAGAGGGTGGGTAGAAGTATAACTCTACTCTTCCATGACCGCGGCACTAGATGGGGGTGAGCGGTCAGCAGCACCCCCCGGCCGCACTTTACCCCCAGGAAAGACTCGGTACCCATTTTACAGGAGGCTGGGTGGGCCCCAGGGCCGGCCTGGAAGGGTGGAAAATCTCGTCCTCGCCGGGATTCGATCCCGGATCGTCCAGCCTGTAGTCATTCGCTACACCGACTGAGCTACCCGGCCCCAAAAAACAATACAATAAGGCTTAAAACTGAATATATACATCACATTTCATTTTTTAGGCGCGTTCGCAAATCGAATTTTAGCTTCGTCATATCTCTCTGTACGTCTGTCCGCACAGAACTCGACTCCAAATTGACAGATTTTCATTAAACTTATTTGAATATTTTTGAAAATATGTCGAAAATATTCAAGTTTCTTTAAAATCTGACAGGAATAGCGGCTACTTTACGTGAAGGCCAATATACATTTTTATCATATCACTTTCAATTCTTCTTAGAATACAAATGTATCAGACAAAATTTATAGAGAAAATCAAAACAAACGACTTTAACTTAGTTTTCCTCGAAAATCGTGCCGTTTATGAGACAATGTGGAAAAATATTGTAGAGCCGGATGGGCCACAGATGACCATGTGGTGCATGCGTATCGCGTGCTGGATAAATAAGGCTAGTAGTACACACTCAGAATACGTAATACTTCTTCCCCCCCCACACTGAACGATTTTTGCGCGATAGCGCCTCATTGTTAAACTATATTACGTTGCCACCCTTGTGTTATTAAAGTGTATTATTTTATCACGTGCTTAAATTTAAACAAGATGTTTTAACAGGCTTATTGTTTTAAATGCTTTTGGATGGCTGCAATTTTTAATCAATTTGCTTTCTGCACGCGCCTGAGTTCAGTTTTAGACCACTGATCCATTCAAATCAAATGTAATCTGTCCAGATCAACCACGCTGCACAATTTCGAACCCCGATAACTTCTTATGGAATTTTCTTAGTGATATCATTTACAACAATAACAGCTGAATCAAGAGGCTTGGGCAGCCGCTATCGCTGTCAGTTAACAGACACTGCCTTTTGTACTGCATGATTTCCGTCACTCACGATGCAAGTACGGAATATATTTTCGCTTGATGTTCGGTCGTTCACGCCACCACACTTAATGATTCTTGCTCTGTAATAGCTGGTCTAGTTAATGAATACAGATTAAACAGAGCGAGCTGTCTCACCTCGTAATGCTTCTGACGTTTCTTCAGGGCTGCAGGTTTAAATCGTGGGCTCTCTCTTTCCCTCCAGGCAAATTTCGGAACACACTTGAAATAAGCAACGACAGTTTCCATTCACATAATTTCTAATTTATTCACTAATTAACTTGCCATCTGAGCTTATATAATTTAGATTACTGACAGCGCCTTTAAATAAACAGCAAATAAATATATTAAAACTGGCATGTATTTGGGTAAGCCCTATAGTTGTCCAGTTTTTCAATGTAGTTCAATAGTCCTTCAATTCGAAGTCGTCAAAACCAGTTTCTTTTAACGGTATCCTTGGGGTTGAACGAATTTTTTCCACAACCCTCGACTCACACACGTGGAAGGGTCAATCACCTTAAGAATCTCAATGCAGGAAGCTGATGTCGAGGTGCATCTGCCCCGTTCCTTTCCGTTTCTCAGATAAAGCACATAAAATGCTGCCACACTAGGTATTTTAATATTGTAATTTATTCCTTTTTGGGTAATTCCCCGGCGTCTGAGTTCTAATTGCCGACGTTTCGGAACTCACTATCGGTTCCATCTTCATAGGCATTCGATAGTGAGTTCCGAAACGTCGGCAATTAGAACTCAGACGCCGGGGAATTACCCAAAAAGGAATAAATTACATTTAGAACACGGCGAAAGCTTAAAAACAAGATTATTTTAATACTGATTTACTAAAGAAAATAAGTGTCCTGTATTCTTTAACGTCACACGATCTACGGAATTTACACCGAAAATCTTATTATTTCCGGTTTACTGCTGGTCTGAGAACAGGGAATAGGCAATGTGCATAGTGTGGAGATAAAGATTAGGTAATTTCTAATAAGACAAACGTGATTAGTGTATTCGTATCTTCTGCCAGGTAGACCTAATGATGTCGTATAGTCTGGTAGCCGGACGGTACAAACAATTTGTAGATTTCACCTCCTCTACTCCTCCGAAATTTTGAGTCCTCTTATCAGACCACACGTTACCACAGCCAGGAGGAACAGAATATGAATTTTCATCCAGCTGCATAGTTCAGATCTCACAGAAAAATGCTGTCTTCTTGCATATGGCATCGTATATAAATACACAATGATGTATCAGTCAAACATAACAAAACTTTATTATGTTTATTATTGTATTACGGCAACACGTTTCGATTCCTATCGAATCGAAACGTGTTGCCCTAATTTACTTACTTACTCACTCCATGGTGCAGAGTCCTTCTTGAGAAGCTAACTGGTTTGCAGTTAGTAAAGAAATTCCCCGCATTTTATGGAACCCGAATGTTCATTACCGCACTCACAAGACTCCGCCACCCGTCCCTATCCTGGGCCAGCCCAATCCAGTCCATATACCCACATCCCACCTCCTGGAGATCCATCCTAATATTATCCACCCATCTACGCCTAGGTCTCCCCAGTCCGAGTAGGGGAGTAGTTTACCTCCGGATTGTTTTGTCTCCAGAGGAAGCATCCTGCGTGTGCTTCTTAACACGGCGTTTTTACAGGGAGGGGTTGTTAGCCCCTCGCCCAACCCCCAAGCTGGAGTACCACCCCTTGTCGGCTGTCCACGACTGCTTATTCATTTTATTCGCGGCTACCCTCCAAATCGGAGGCCGTTCCTCTATCCGCAACCTGAGGACGCGCCATGCCGTGGTGACAGGGACCCACTATCACCATTTACAGTATAAAATTTAGTCGCCTTCGCGATCTGACACCCAGGATTTGTGCATCCTAGCTCTAGATTTTTTTTTCTATAGGTAGCCGGTTCGGATCTCGGCTGGGAAAATTGTGATGGCGAAGGAGTTTTTCTGGTTCCCAGTGCAACTGTGGCACTTCATTTTCATCCTTCAAGTCGCTACTGTTTCGTTTCTTGCAGTACGTTACAAACAGGGAAGCACAAATCCAGGGTGCCAAGTGGCCGTATCCAGTACCTTTTCAATGATGGCTGCTAATGTCTGTGGGTCCTTCATATCAGCCTAATACAATAATAAACACAATGAAGTTTTGTTGTGTTTTACTGATACATCATTGTATATTAATATATGTTTTAAACACTTCGGGATGGCAAACAATAAATATAGCATCGTGTTGAATGGTAGAAATTTATCGATGTTTCGGAGGAACCCATTGACTTCAGAAGATGGAAACATCAATTTCCTCCAGAAAATTGGTAAGTTTCTACCAGTCTATACGGCGGAACATCACAGCAGAGCCTATAATTCAATAGCTGTAATAGGTTGCTTACAGAAGTGAAGTAACAGCAAAGTTGTACCTGTTTAGGCTGTGATGGTGTTTGTGGGACTAGGAGTATACAACCAGGCATTCTTAACTTCGGCTGTAGACGGAGGTCAGTGATACAAAAAATCTCCCGGTACCCACTGAATAGGAAATTGTTGGGCCCCAGAGCCTTTCTGGAAGCTATGGTACAAAAGACAAATGTCATGCTCCTACCGGGAATCAAAGCACGACTCCTCGTTTTTGTCTACCCCGTAGCGTAGTCACTGTACTAACTATGCTGTTCTAGGTACATTCACTAAATAAAACAAAAATAACCCAGTAGCAAGCCTGTGCACTATTGGAAGTTTCCACAGTACTGATGCCCCCAGATGCAGGTCTGCTGGTTATTGATTTACTACGTTCCGAAGGAAAGTACCGCCTCCATTTCCAAGAACATGTTATTCCTAGCAGGAAGAGGATTTCTTGAAACTTGAAAGTGAAGGCGTTAAGCACATTTGACATATTGGGAATCAACAAACCAACTGCTCTGTCTAACAATCCGGAAGACCTGAAAACTCAATAATAGCCCTAATAGAAATAAACGGAATTAGTGTTAGGATTTATGAGTTCTCAGACAAGCTTGTAGGCATATTAGAAGAAAACTCCCGATTTTTAAAAGTTAAATTCCTTGTGGGCGCGAACAAATTCACGTTGAGAAACACAAGACTCGAGTGTCAGGAATTAATGAATTAAGACGCTAGAAACAGTTCCCTTCAATCTGCGGACCATATGGACAGCCAGTCTCTTCAGCACCACGAACCGACCGGACCAGTCCTTAACCCCTTGTTACTCTGAACTGAATTTCAACCGTTGCTCCTTCACTGAATTATATCACGTGATGAGAAAGAGATCACTTGCAATTTGAAAACCTGTTTCTATTCAACAATTCAAATTCGTGGAAGTGGTTTCATATACTTAACAGCAGGATTCTCCAACCCTATGGCCGCATTCTTCAGGAGTGTGGCCCTGGTCTGAAGTGTATTATTGCTAAAAGAAACTTAATACTTTGGTAAGTATGACTGCTTGTAAACACCAGAAATGTATCTGAATCTCAAGGAAAACCTTGGGAATATGTGCCATTTCTTCCTCCTTTCTATAAATGTATGAAATCAACGCATGACGGAAGAACCAGTGTCTCTCCCCAGTCTTTTAAACAGAAAGTGTTCCGGAAAATGCTGTTATTTGAACGTCTGCCATAGAAGTAACCAACTTAGTTCCAGCGAAACTTCCCAGAGAATTTCCTGAAAAGCTGAGCAAGAGGGACTTTCTCAGAATCGACTCTGATCCACGTATTTAGGCAATTACTGTAGAAATTGCACACTTACGTGTGTAAATAGTAATCGACTCCAATCCTTTATAATTTCAAGCGACTTATTACACATTCTAATGAGATGGAATGTTAAGAGGCTATTAGGGAGCATTTGACATAATTTTTTGTTATTTTGTTGTTTCTTTGGTTTTATATTCGTGTGTTTGCGTTGCATTTGTGTATTTTTGCTGGATTTATCGTGGACATTTTGCTGTTCATCATCACGTTTAATCAAGTATTTATTATTTTCATATTTTCTTTATCACCTTTATGCAGGGTATTTACAATTATATGCCTGTAACAAAACATGTTTCTAGGGTATATAGTGTTGCAGCTATTCTGTATTTACAATTTTTGCTACATATAATGTTATTTCGACCGTGAAATAGGTTTTGTACTTTTACGTTAGTACATTATTATTGTTGTTGTTATTATTATTATTATTATTATTATTATTAGTGACCTTTTGGATGTTATCTCAGCACCTTAGTAAACAAGAAGTGAGTTTAACTGAAAAGAAATGAACTGAATTGAATTATTATCCTATGTTACTCTTAAACCCGTAAATTCGGTATGCAAAGGATTATACTTAGTAATTACTACGAAAACTGTATTAAATTGAATGAGTAAATGTTAATTCAACCTATATGCCATAATTAGGCAATTGTTTCCTTTATTCCTAATGTACATTATTGTGACATAAGGAAAAAGGATACGTCCGATCACGTGGAAACACTTCAGCTAGCTACAGTAAAAGATTAATATTAACCCTGTATGAAAAATAAGGCCTGTTAGACCAAAACTGCGATTGTGGGTAGGGAGAATTATAATGATAACAACAACAACAACAGTAACAATACAGTTTCCTATACATTTGCAAATATCTGCACATTCACCCTACTCTCTGGTTGTCTGTTTGTCGGTTATGAGAGACATATGAAGGAGCGTTTGATCCATAACCCCCATACCATGTGGGTTGTCAAAACGGCTGTGTATCGTTGCGTATCGTTGCGTGAAAATTCTAGTTTACAGGCAGGATCAACCGGAACAATTGGCAAGTCTTTGTGAATTTGCAAGTGTTCTAACAGATGGAAACAACACAGACAAATGTGCAGCAGTGTGCAGACTGTATTGTCCTATCTCAAGTACCGAACGTACTGAGGGACTGTCTGCATTACTGCTCAAGCACCAATATCTGTATTTTCGTTTCCATACCGAATAAGACAGGAAAGGAATCCTCCTCAATTCTAACCTACAAGTGCAACATTGAAGCGCGTTCGTGCAACCATTGTTGCAGTAGAAAAGCAATAAGTCTTACATATTCTGGGTGTGTGTCTTAGCCTTAGGTATCCAGCATGCAATGCGCATGCGCTATATTTTCATCTGTGGGCTGCCCGGCTCTACCATATTTTTCCACATTATCTAAAAAGCGGCACACTCCCCCCCCAAAAGTTATTGAACATGAAATGTGTGTTTTGATTCTCTCTACAACTTTTGTCTGAAACATTACTTATTCTAAGAAGAATTCAGCGAGATATTATCATAAATGTACAGAGGTATTCAGGTAAAGAAACGTTATTCTTGTCATATTTTAAAAAATTTACAACTTCTCGAGAGATTTTCGAAAAATACTCAAATATAAAATTTAATGAAAATCCTTCCGATTGGAGCAGAATTGTTCCATGGGGAGAGAAGAGGGCAGAGCCGAAAAGACAGATGGACAAACAGGCAGATATGACGAAGCTAATAGTCACATTTCGCAATTTTGCGAACGCGCCTAAAATAGAAAACTGTGTATTAAATGGCAAAGAAATCCAGGAGAATAGAATATTTCTCCCCTGAAAATTCTGGGCCGAGGTGATGAAGAGACTTGTTGATGCAACTTTGTTATAAGCCAAATATTTATATCACACAAACACATTTTTAAGTCCACCTAAATCACTGAGGTCAAGCAATATTGGCTAGTCCCGAACGTCCAAAGATCGCGATGTATTGGCCATCACTCTTCACTAATGTAATGTTGATTGTGGGTGAGAATATCACCTCGGAGGCCGGCTTTCCTGACGAGGAATATTTGTATTTTCTTAGAACTTCTGAGTAACGATACTGTAATAAGACAAAAGTATTTCTTTTTCCAGGGATTTTCTCTTTATTTTTCGGTCTTCAAAATATAATACGAGACAATAAGGATTCAGCTGTCTGAACACCAATTTATCATTTAAAGTCATTCTGCTATTCATATCTACAAAACCTATGTAGTTTAAAGAGAATCTTTGAAAAATGCAATATTTTTAGGCGTCAGTTACGTTTCTTTAATTTGTTAAGGAAAGGAAAAATACGGTTATGTCACTATTAATTGTAATTTTTAAATGGAGTTGTCTGCAGGGGTTCGAACATGGAAGGCACTACAAATTGTTAGAGGTTTCAGCGTGGTTCCACTTCCATTGTCGCGTTTCTCATCTTTTCGAATCACGGATTTATGCTGCTCTCACACACGGATCTATTTGCGATACGATTGCAATGCTATGGCAATGCGTTGACGACATGATACACAGACCTCTCACAATGAACGCCATCCCACTGAGGAGATATGAACCATATTCTTGTTCAGTAAAAGAGAAATATTCTTTGAGTTCTCATGAAAGCAAGCTGCATCACGTTTCGAAATCCTTTATACTGTATTCAGATATAAATTATGTTATCTGACTGATTCAGTCCTTTCCCGATGTTTTATCACACTTACTTACTTACTCCATGGTGCAGAGTCCTTCTTGAGAAGCTAACTGGTTTGCAGCTAGTCAAGAGGTTCCCCGCATTTCACGGAACCCGAAGGTTCATTATCGCACTCACAAGCGTCCGCCACCTGTCTTTATCCTGGGCCAGCCCAATCCAGTCCATATATCCACATCCCACCTCCTGGAAATCCAGCCTAATATCATCCACACATCTACGCCTAGGTCTCCTCAGTGGTCTCTTTCCCTCCGATTTCCCCAGCAAGACCCTATACACCCCCTGTCCTCACCCATACGCACCACATGCGCAGCCCATCTCATTCTTCTCGATTTTATGACCCGCACAATATTGGGTGAGGAGTACAAGTCATTTAGCTCCTCGTTATGCAATCTCCTCCATTCCCCCCGTTACCTCATCACTCCTAGGTCCAAATATTCTCCTCAACACCATGTTCTCAAACACCCTCAGCTTCCTTTCCTCCCGCAATGTCAACGACCAAGTTTCACACCCATACAAAACAACAGGCAAAATTATAGTTCAATATATCTTGATTTTTAAATTATTGGATAGGAACCTGGAAGAAAAAAGATTCTGTACCGAATGATAGCAACCACTTCCTGACCTCAATCTGCTCTTAATTTCTTCTGGAATAGAATTTTGATATGTTAAAGTTGTTCCCAAACATTTAAACTCTTCCACCATCTGGAATGTACTATTATCAATCCTCACACTGTGAATTAGTCCTGCATTCTGATCTTGAGACATGGCCATGTACTTAGTTTTATCAGCACTTACTTCCAGTCCAATCTCCCTAGTAGCAGCTAATAAAGCTTCTGCATTTTCCTTTAGAGTATGTATGCTTCCTCCCAGTATATTAACATCATCGGCATAAGCCAGAAGCTGATGTGTACCATTTAGTTTCAAGCCATC
>Ga0123355_10008492_pt1 | contig 15515 bp, 9 predicted proteins | sample TergutEmb28metaG_3_FD_89872 | JGI IMG/M metagenome (GOLD analysis project Ga0123355, IMG submission 89872) | Embiratermes neotenicus P1 segment gut microbial communities from Petit-Saut dam, French Guiana - Emb289 P1 | ecosystem: Host-associated > Arthropoda: Insects > Digestive system > Gut ... | reverse complement strand
GTGGCGAGCGGGAAAAAAACCCAAAAACCCGCGTCCCGGAAAAAGGATCAAAAGAGGGCCCACCGCCCCCCCCCCCCCCCGGCCCCAGTCACCAGACTTAACCCCACAGGTTTATTTCTGTGGTATTATGAGAAGAACATTGTCTACTGGGTCAAAAACAACAATTTTCAGTAACTGAAATCCCACATAAGGGACACTGTGGCTACAATAACCAACAACATTCTTCACAAAACATGGACAGATGTCAAATATCAACTGGATATTTGTTGTGCCACCAGGGGTGCCCACAGTGAAATCTACTAAGGTAGGTAGTAGTCCAAAATAAAGCTTTGAAAGTATTCATATATAATGGTACAAACTGGATGTATGTACAATGACAAGGTTTCAAGACATAAATCTGCCTTTTGGGATACCCATCATCCACACAGCCTGCATAATCTGCTACCAAGAGCATAAATCATTATACCATACTGTTTTAAGTGGTGTACAGAATACACAAAGTGTGTTCAAAAGGAACATAACTTGGTTTTACATTTTTTGAACCGTGCATTGTGATATACCAATGTAATAAGAACCAACAACATGCACACATTTTACATTACTGTTTTAATTTAATTGTAGTGTCTAAGACATGTTTCGAACATCCAAGTGTTCATCCTCAGGATGGCTTGTACATGCAGTTTTATGGTATTTTTTCATGCATCCGTTTAAGCAGTCGGGTCGATGGCAGGATGTGCTTGATATTTTGGCGTTAGTTGTTTTAACCTGCATGTTTTGTTACACCATATCGCTGCATTAGTTTCGTACAATTTTTCTGCCATTGACCAGACTGCTTATATGGATGCATGAAAGAAATATCATAAAACTCCATGTACAAGTCTTCCTGACGATGAACACTTGGATGTTCAAAACATGTCGAAGACACTATAATTAAATTAAAACATTAATGTAAAAAGTGCGCATATTATCGGTTTTTATTACATAAACATAACTGTGCTGAGGTGAACCTCAACACAACCTCACTCTAATAAGTGACAACCCTGCCAACATGTCCCCCCCCCCCTTCATTTTATAATCTTCAATTTTCAGGAAAATATGTACACAGAACATGTTTAATTTTGAGCGTTATCAAACAGCAACCATTGCTTTTCAGATGATGAATTAGGAAAAAAAAATTCCTACCTTATATTCGGCTAAGTATGAAATTATACATAAAACTAGGTTACCATATATACAGGTACTGTTGGTTATACACAAGTTAAAACTGTCATTTCATTTCAATACACCCCTTAAAAAGGTATTGTTGCAATAAGTTTATGCAGTACATTCTTCAAGGAACATAATGTACCTTTCCATCTCCTGGTCAAAGTGGCTTCTGTGAATTTTCCTGTCCCCATCTAATGCACCTTCACTTTTGCGATTATGCCACCAAGAAAACAATCCATTGACTGGTCCTATTCCTTTCCCTGGGGAAGAACTGAAATTCTAAATACAGTCACATCTATAGAGTTACAGGATTAATGAACTTACTCTTTTGACTGCTGGCAAATCCATCAGTGGTAATAACTCAGCTGTACAACAGTGAGAAAGCTGCTGGGTGAAGTTGACCAGAAGGTCTTTAAAGGCCCAAAATTCAGTCAGCTCCTGTAGACAAAAACAGAGCTATGAAGTCTACTTGTGACAAGGTAGGTACTAAACTGTGGTACAGACACAAATACTGATCTGCAAGTAAATTCTCATCAACTAAAAGAAGTTGGATAAAAACATGGAACATTCTGAACACTTCGAAACAATTTTGATTTCTATAAGTTTGCTTCATATAGAAGTAAATTTGTGTTTCATTCATCATTTTAAATATGGCATTTGTACAATGTCAAAAACAATTGTCTTAAAACTCTATATTGTCTTGGAACAGAGGATTTTATATCCCCTCATATTACAAGATTGGCAGCTGGATATTATCTCAGGAGTAGCAATATTACTAGTAAAATATGCCTACATATCTAGCTGAACTACACTTATGCAGACTTCACCTTTGTGTCATTATAAGAGTACTGTTACAGTAGTGCAGAGCACAACCAAATGAACCATACCATTACAACAGTGCCACACATGGCCACAGGGAGTGCATTTATGCAATGTTTAAATTGTGTAACATATGGCCAGCATAGTTCGTTAAATTTTACAAGAAACTCTTCACACATGCAGTGTATGATGGGTACAGTGGTGACAAGCAGACACTTACATTGCTACTTTATCAGAAAATGTCACAGTCCAATATATATATATATATTAATAATTATCCAACGAGATGCAACACAAAGCAGTCAATTTATTATTCTGCAAGTTCACTTTACATGTTTCAGGTGTCAACCACACCCATCATAAGTACACAAAACTGTAACTACAGCCTCCAGTACTGGTCATATTTTTTGTGCGGCTACCTCTCTCCAACGTGGCTAAGCTTGGCCATGTTGGAGGGAGGTAGCTGCAAAAAAAATATGACCAGTATTGGAGGCTGTAGTTACAGTTTTGTGTACTCCTGTTGATGGGTGTGGTTGACACCTGAAACATGTAGATTGAACTTGCAGAATAATAAATAGGCTGCTTTGTTTTGCATGTCGTTGGACAGTTATTAATATAGATCAGCAATGCACAGAACCATAAACATTATATATATATATATATATTTATTTATTTATATGTATGATATATTTTACAACAGTTTTATTTACATCAATTTTTGTAAGATAAATATGTTGTTAGGTATGTGAACAGGAGCCTGAGTGGGTCCCAGAGCCAGTCTGAATGATTTGGACAAGACAATACTCTCCTGCCCCTTCTCATAATTCTGCTGTTATTCAGTTCATAGCCTATTTGTTTTACCAACTGAGTTACCTCAGCTCTTATTACATCTCCAGTAAGTGTTATTTCTATTATGACTGCTTTGTGAATACTGCACATTCTAACCTCACAGAAGCGTAACACACAACAAGAGAAGGCAGCTGCAGAGGTCATGAGGCTCTGAACAATGCCACGTGGAACTTCATATTCATTGGCAACATCCCACACTGATCTCTGGTTCCATAAATCATACAGCATCAGCGTAAGGTAGAACCGATGGAGTACTCGCTCCTGTCCTAACTACCATCAAGCAAACATCAGTAAACAAGTATATCAATGAATACAGAAATAAAAAATCATTTGTCCAGTGCTTCTCAATTTTCTTGCTACACTGGCCAGTGAAATAACAGTGCTTCTCCAAACTATATTTCTCACATTGTGTAAATTAATGGCACACAAATCTAATAATTACTACCACTTCTAAATATGTTCATTTGCAATATAAAAAAAATCATTTTATGTGGTAATAACATGAATAATATGGCAAAATCACTCATATAACTTTGACCACTAAAAATTATGTACGAAGACGTGAAAGATTTAGATTGTCAGCCATATTGTTTCTCGGAACTTGAGGTACATACTGTAGTAAACTCGTCCTCAGCAGTATTTGTGAACCAGCATAAATTAAGCAACAAATTACTAGCAGTTGATTGATCACTAGCTGATACAGCTTGGTTTAATCATCAGGCAGATTTGACAATTACTTAACATTTGCAGAATGTGTTATTCAAACCAGCAACTCACTTGTCAATTAGTATTTATATTTGAGTACACAATTACCATCAACACAACTATTTATTGGATTTTATTAATATAAATTACATGGCTTATATTGCCACATGTTTCAATGAAAGGTTGGCCATCTTCAGCCCAGCAGGTGACAAAAAAGTAAAATGATAATTGCAAACACTTTATGGTTAGATTGAGATCTGAACCATTCATAATAGACGTGTGTTAATTATCAGAAGAATCTAAAATAGCTACATTATATAATGGAATGATAAAATCTGAAAAAGTTGCCAAGGTTAAAATTATAGCGCCTGAATGTGATTGTTCTTTTCCTTAGGAAATTATCATGTTTTGATCTCCTTGTCTCCTCCAATAAATATAAAAGGTGGTTCAAATATGACCGGGACTGATTTTTTTTTTGTAACCATAATTGCTCATCACTCTAGCAACTCCCAGACAGGACTGAACAGGTTCTAACCCGAGCAGGAGGGAGGGTGGAGGTTGTGGCTTCACTCTCTCAAGGTCGCATAGCTGCTGCGCAGTGCGGCTTGTTTACACACAAATCAGTCCCGGTCATATTTGAACCACCTTGTATAACATCAGCAGAATACTACAACAATAATCATTCTATACCAATATAATTCATACTAAAGATATTCACATATCATCACACACAACATAAACTAAGCAGAAATTATCAGGGGAGACAAGATCAATACATCCAAAATTTTTCAGGAAAGAATAATCAAATTAAAGCAATATAATTTTAACCTTAACAACTTTTCAAGATTTTATTGATCCATTATATATTGTAACTACTTTAAATCCTACTGACAATTAACACACATCTTATATGAATGAGTGAGATCTCAATCTAACCATGAAATTAATTTGCAATTGTAAATATATTTTTATGTCACGTACTGGCCTGAAGATGGCCTACCTTTGGTTGAAACACGTATCCAGGTAAGCCATATAATTCATATTAATAAAAGCCAACAAATAGCTGTGCTGATGGTAACTACACATTCAATTATAGTATCATAAACACAGCAGGATGTCTATCAGGAAAATAATAAAAAACAATTATTATCTATTATTAACTGAAACAAAAGTGTCATATTTCATTATGCCTACACAAGGTGCTCTTAAATCATCAGCCCTTTCAAACTTAATTTCTATTCAAGAAACCTCTCTCCATTTGAATGTTTCTGTGACTAAGTCTAATTCATATTTCTGACAAGCCACTAACTAATGAGATGTAATGAAACATGTTTTATTCTTAGTGAAGAAGCTGTGTGAGATGAAGAGGACAGAGATGGTCCTCAAAACACTGGTTTATTCACCATTCAACCCCCTGACATGACTGCTAGCCTGAGAATATTTTATTGCAGATGAGTGAGACCCAGCCCCTTGGTACTGCAGCATCAAATGGGTAAAAATGTATCAGTCTTTGCAGACAGACAAGTACGGGATGCTAGTATAATGTTAACTGGCAAGGAACACCTGAATTGTTCATAGACAAACCTGATCCAACGCCACATAACCCACCACAAATTTCACATGACCTGCTCTGGGGTTGATCCTGGATATCTACAGTGAGAAGCTGGCGAATAACTGCCTCAAGTATTGTGGGGTAAGTTTCTTACATTAACCTTCTAAATGCTGAATTAATCATAACATGAGGGATACTGCTTTTAAACATGGTACTTCATGTGTAGCACAGTCGTGGTTAACTGATGTTATTCACCCTTCCAATGTTACACACATATGGATTATTTCATCCATGCACAAAGGAACAATGCGTTATGGACATAACTGTTCCACCAAATATACATCATACAGTAAAATGAATGTTTTGCTTCCAGTAGTTATCTTTATTGACAAGTCCAATATTACTATGTGACTATATGAATGAAAATAAATAAATAAATAATGACACACTCCATAGGTAACTAAATAGTGACAGCCTGGTGAACATTTATTAACAAACAGCCTACTGACAAACTTCATTAACAAGTACTCCATTTTCATGATATGTATTTGGAGCAAAATGCAGACATCTTTGTTGGAGTCATTAGTAATTTTATCATTTGTGCAATAGCAGTATCAGTATTTAAAAATGCAACATTAGGCCAGCTAGACTGTGTATAACCACCTGCTGCAGTATTGCAATAAGTGGCCGATAAAGGTTAATGAAGTAAGTGACAACAAGAACATACCAATATAAAAATAATACATCTTTGCTTCAGGAAAAAATCTTCCAATTAAGAAAATTTTAAGTAACCAGGAGAAGTTTCAAACAAAAAGTTTTTTTACCTTCACAGCCTGTCCATTCACCATGCGAGCCATACGGACTTCATTTATTCCAAGAGCATTTGTTGTCTTCAAGTCCTTTACATCCAGTCTGTTGTACTGACAAAACACACAAAATAATTTTTAATGGACTTTAAAATAATTTTTTTGGCTTATTTAACAATGCTGTCAATAGCACAGATTATAAAGCAACAAATGAAAAGATGTTACTGAGTGACAGATTGGAATGAATGTAAAAAAAAAAAAATACTCTTCCAGCATTGGCATGGAGAGGCTAAGGAAATTAGCAAAATATTCCCTACCACAATAAAATAAATTTTCCCAATGATGTAACAAACTGTATGGCATAAATAAAATTTCTCTATCATTTCCATAATACAAGTAATATCCACGTTATCTGTTTCTGAGGCCCACAACAGGAAGGTTTTCTGCTAGAAGAGGTCTGTTCTAAAAGTTCTCAGACTGCTTAAATAAAACAAAATACATATCAAAAAATGTTGTTAAACTTCATCAAAACAGTCTCCTCGAGCAACAATACAATACTTCCAACAATGCTTCAATTTTTGCACAGCATTCCATACAAATTTTGAAGACAATTATGTTTGCTGTGCTTTTTTCTTGTATATTCTCTACAGATTCAAACAGGGAAACATCTGCTGTTGAGACATCAGGGCTGCAGATATGCTGTGGAACCAACAGGGTGTTGTTTCTCACAAGAAACACCCAGACAATGAGTGTCATGTGAGAATGAGCATTGTCATGGTGGATAAACCAACTTTTCCATAGTGTCTTCTGTGATGTTGCCCATTGATTTCATAATATGATATGGTAAAATTGTTGATTAACTGTTTGACCTGATGATATTTTTAAAGAAATCACTGAGGCACATTTTTTCAAGTCAAATAACTCTCTTCATGTGACAACACAACATATCAGGAGTGAATGGGAAACAGCATCAGGATCCACACAGTCCACTAAACCATGCCCAATCATCAAGATGCCATTACAAGAATTTAAAAGATTCAAGCACATTTCAAACTTTTTGAAAAGTCTGTGTAAACTTCCAAGTTTCATTAGACATAAAAACAATACACATACATAGCTCTCATTCTGTCATCTTGATATATTTATAGGATGTGCTGGTACAATGAAAATATGTGCAACGCTCATCGTCCTCAGCAAACTGTATGATAAGTGCTCCCAAGAGTTGTTCTAATGTTTCAGTTGCTTACACTGTCAGTAATAATAATAATTAATAAGCAACCACACCACTTTCTTTTGTCTGAGATACAGCAGCTACAAAGTATCCATCATGCAGGACACAAATGTAATATCTGGTAATTCCAAAGCCTCAGTATCATTAAAGGCCTGTAGTGACCTTCTTTATTCTCATATGCTATTTCACCATCATACACTGAAGACAATAAATGCCCATAAAATTGTCTGACATAAGCCAACATCATTTGACAAGCACAGATCAGAAAATTAGTTTACATGGCTTACAATTTTGAAACTAAGGAACACTGGACATCCCACACAGAGCTATGATCTAGTGCTGAGCAATGAACATCTGTTTTCAGTGCTGATGCACAATCTTGCAGCCACATATATAAGGAGGATGGTGAGGTTGGCACGATAACTGATAATACAGGACACAGACTTTTATCAACAGAAAACAAAAAGCTTTTCTCAAAATATGACAAATGCCTGAACTGTAACAGAGACTATGCGGAAAAGTATTGCAAAAGAAACACAATAATATCTAAAGTACTCTCATTACAGTGAAAATAAATCACCAAACATATATACACTGCATACTTACTTTCAGACCAACCTTTGCCTGAAGTTGCTGAAATTCACTCATCAAACAGAATATGTGCAATCTACACAAAATGTTTTACTCATCAAAATACAGAACTTCTGGCTCAAAGATATTTCAATTAGCATACATTTTACAATGTACATACTAGCACTGATGCAGGTTGTCAGTCCTAGTTGGTTGATGCAGCTACAGTTCACGGTCTGTTCATACGTCTCATCAGGGAATCTGACATAAAATGTCAACAATATCTAACAAATCATTCAGTGATACAAATATGTGACAGGTCCAATGTTTTCATAAGGCATCAATTTTAAATATACACATTACAGTATGCAGTATGAAATAATGGCAACACCTATATAGAATGTTACCTACCACAGAAAAGTACACTGCAGAGTTAGGTTTGATCTGGCTGGTGAAGTCATATGGAGTCACAAAATACAGGAGATGCAGGCATGACAGCAACACAAGACCTGACTGAGCTTGAACCAGGTCACAGTACAACATGTGAGCACAAGACAATTGCATGCAGCCTGCAGAAATGAAAGCATTTTAAACATATGGAGGCACAAGATACAGGAGATACAGGTATCACAGCAACACAAATCCTGATTGAGCTCGAATCAGGTCATGGTACATCTAAGCATAAGACAACTGCATAAAACCTGCAAAAATGAAAGCAACTGAAACACTGTTTTTGTAATAATACTAACACTAAACACATCAGAGACAGCAAAGCCATATTGTAGAACCATGTCAGCTGGCCAGCATGAGAAATCCAACCAGTGGTAGGATGACGTAAGTGTATGTCATGTGTAACACTTCCAAGACCACATAATTCTTGAAAGTGAACAGGAAACTGGCAATAATTTCATAGACACAGATAGCTATTGTTGTGTTTTGTATACACAATACCTGTACTGCCTCCCTTACACACACACACACACACACACACACACAAACACAAAAATAAAGGGGGGGGGGGTATTACTTGATCCTGAACAGCAGGCAAATTTAAAACTGCATGCATCTTCATACAGAAAATGTTTTCATAGTTTATTAAAATCCAACTAAATATTCTTATAGCCATTACAGGCTCTGATAACTTCCAATGCCCAACCTTGTGGCTAAGTGTACAGCATTTTGTCTCAATAATATCCCAGTTATCATTGTACTGCTGGCTGTAACTTGTTTAACCCTTCATTGATGCTGGGGTTTGAATTCTAACTCCTGTCCATGACAGACAGTTTGAAATTTATAACACCCTTAACACATTGAGGACCATGCACCAAGGTGGGCGCCATCTGCAGTACTGAAGGTTGTACAGAGCAACAAGGTTAGCATTGTGAGGTTAAGTCATATGGGTAACAAACTCTCCAGTTCTTCAAGTGATGACTGTTGCAGGCTCTTCTTTTGACCACAGAACCTGCCACATTGTGCAGAACGATTTTCTAATAGTAGTATTTAATGCTGACAGTGTCATTCCTAATCTGGCAGTCAGTGCAACACATTCTTCCTTATTACCATCCACTTGGACTAGAGTGTTCATTTTTTCTTGAAGAGAGAACGGTCCCCTCTACTTGGTGCACCGACCATGATGGAAAAGAAATGACAACCAGAAAGTAAAATAAAGCTGTTTGGTACTTTAAATTTGCATCACACACAAAAAGAAACACAAACACAGTGCTTCAATAAGCAGGTGGAACTTTTAGTCACACATAACTAACATCAAACGTCATTTGTCACTATAGACGCTTGGCACCAGCAGTAAACATGATTCTGCTCTGCTCATGCAACCTTGAAGCCACACAAAAGTAAATCTACTGAAGACAATACATGAGGTAGGAAATTATAACTGAATATTAATCTTTCCTGAATTCCAATTGAAATTACAGGGTCACTGAAAATGATTGACCTACTTTTGAGACATAATAACTTCTATGGAAAGTCCACCCCATGACAAACCTATGCAGGCACAGGGAGGAAGTGGAGGTATAGCTCCAATCCATTTCCAACCTCAGTGCTAGAACAGGGTGGTTTGTTAAGCACCACGTCTCAACTGCATCAATCCTCGTATAGACCCAGTACCCAGTTTATAGAGTCTGGGTGGGCTTTGGGGCTGGTCTAGAGAGGCCCGGAATATCGAGGCCCCACTGGGATTCGACCTCCAGACTGTCTGGCCCACAGCAAGTCACTATACCAACTACACCATTCTGGCCACCCTCTGTATCCACCATCTGTAGCCATACAAACATCTAGATGGCAGTCAGTGCAAATATTAAAATAACGTATTAAAATAAAATTAAAATAGTTTCTTGCCCTGTTCAATGAAGCATTTCTGGACAGACCGCCACTAACGTTGTGTTAATTTTCTGTTGCAGATGATTTAAGTTTCAGATTTTCTCTGGGTAAAAGAGATAATTTACAAATCCCCACAAAAAAATACCCAGTGTCAAGAGATCTGAACTTCATAGGGGTCAAAGCATTGGTCTGCCCTGTCCAATCCATTGACTAGGAAATCTGACATTCAGAGCATGTCATACCTTACACCTGCACTGGAGTGGAGCACTGTCTTATTGAAACAAAATTTGACTTTCTTCTCCCTGTTCAAAGCCATGAATTTGTGGAAAAAGAAACAACTCTAACATATACATGTAAATGCAAGCCATGATAGTGGTTTTTTTTTTGGGGGGGGGGGAAGAAATTACCTATAACACAATTATTCATTATGCCACAGACAGCACATATTAACTTTCAGGGAGTCTTGGACAACAATCATAGATTTCATGTGGCCGTGACCATTCTTTTGGAAGGCTATCTCATCTGTGTGCACCACTTGTCATAAAAAAAACTGCCAGTGAGCAACAAACTTTATTGTACTTCACTGACACGGCAGCCTTAGGTATTCAGCACCCTCTACTGACTCCCATGGCTGCTGAGGTGATTTACATTGTTCCACACTTCCACCTTTCCCTTCAGTAGTTAAATCAGTGCTGAATCACTTTGCTGACAGTGCCTGAAAGTGTGCTGCACTGTTACAATGGATTTACTTTCAGCCAATAAAAAAAAAAATTACATTTTCCTCCGCATTTTTGCCACCATATTAACTGCAGCAATGGCAGTGTTTATTACGGTTAAAACAGGATTGTGCATGTGAAGGATTTATGCATTAAAAAATGCATGTTAAAAAAAATTATGAGTTGGTGAACACATTACAGTGAATCTCATCTCTACATCACTCTTCTCACAAGTTATTACATCATGAAAAAAGGTACATCATTTTCTATGACCCTGTAATTAAGGTGACAGCAACAGGGTAATTTATACTCAATGTGAATGTATAATCTAGGAACTGTGTAGGAAATAAACACCTATTTCTGTAGAATTTTTCTTATGGACATTTTGGCAGGGCCAATAAAATCACGCACAGAATGAAGGCAAATGAAGATTCCGGGAATGTATAATCCAGCTTTACCTGTATCACTTTACAATACCATTGCAATGCCCCCTAATCATATTATTTAAAATTCCAAACTTAAGAAATTACAGCAAGTTAAATTTTGACAATCATAAACATTCATCTTCTACATGCAAAAAACAACTTTAGCAAAGGCCTGGAAGGACAACATCTGCAAATAGTCGAGAAATTAAAAAACTATCCTTGTAAGTTCAAGAAATTCCTACTTACAGTTTCATACACACAGACTTAAAGACAGTAAAATCAAGTGCTGGATTATTGGTACATTTGTGTACCTACCTTTTATGGCAGCTTTTCCAAGCCTGCTAACTGTGAGTTGTGTCTCACTTCTTACTTCAGCTATCCTTTTACACTTCCCTCTCTTACTGTCACTTGGTGTCACAGGCTGAGTGTGTTTCACACCAGATTCACAGGCATCTAGTATATGCACTGTTATATTACTTCCACTGTCAAGTATGATGCTAGTATTTGGACTGTCACAGAGAATTAAGATCAAATTACCATCACATATACCATTTAAATATTTGTGCCACATTATGTCCTGTCACAGGAGAAAGTTGCTATGTGTGAAGTTAAAACTGACCTTAAGCAGAATACTAATCCTTACCAAAGTCAATCTTTCTTCATCAAAGATCTACCTCACGCAAAATACAAAACAATATTTCTCTATGACTTCAAATCTATCAACAAGCATGAAATGCATTTTTCTGTACACAGACTGTAGCACTAAACAATTAGAGAATAACTTCTGGCCTACAAATCATATCCTTCAAATCCAGTATCAACTGACAGTGACATGATAACACATACAGTAGCAGCTGAAAGCAACAAACTTGTTTTGTCTGTTCATTTGTACAGTTAAGACACTGCAGCATGTAAAGTGAAACTTTATGGCAACAAAATTCAAATGAAAATACTTCAACATAAGGTTAAAACTTACCACAGCAGAAAACAAAGTATTACTGTACAACAATCAAGACTACAGACAAAAAATGAACAAGACGAAGAAATTAACATTTTGAGATACATAATTATTAAGATCTGTAGACTAATCACTTTCAAATACACATTTCAATGACATTCGTCTAACAGGGAATGATAACATGCAGGTACTCATTCACTACCTACATTTCTCACTCTCTGGAAGTTCTTGGGCAGGGTTTTGTTTAATTTCTACAACAAAAGTCCATTTATAATTCTATTCCATTCTCTAACCCTTTAATGTTCAAGGTTTCTTGCAGTCAGCCAGACAACAAAGAGTATGTTCACTTTTTACACTTCCACTGAACTTCAATATCAGAGCATTCCTCATAGCCATTATTTCCTACTCTAATCCAATCAGGAGTTAAAAAACACTTCAGAGTTACCCTTCTAAAATTTCTCTGTCAATTAAGAACCTAACACTGTGTCCGGTTGCAACTTTAGGCTCGTACCATGGGAATAACTGCATATGCACAAACACACACACACACACACACACACACCAATCCATTCAAATGTGTATAGGTCTGCAGCGCTTCAGAGAACTTGATCAAACTGCAACTCCCAGTGAGCAGTAACATGTCGGAATGATACAGCTAGATTACAAATTATACAACACCAGAATGTCTGTGTTATCTGGCACCCATATGAAATACTATAGGGAGTGACTGAGAAATCTGCAGTTCACTTGAACAGTGGTTTATGTAGGGGAAAGCAGACTATCCTTTGCTCGTGACCAGTAACTGAAATATTCCAGTGAAACATACATTGAGGTGAAATGCATGTGACAAAATGCAATTATTTTCTGTAGTGTTCTGTGTGGTTACAGCTGTGTACCAACCTGGCTTTAGGCTTACTGTAAACGAAACACCTAACAAATAGAGACTAGAGTAAAGAAAGTCACGTGGTAACAGACTCATGTTATATGTTTACTGCCAAACATCAGAGGGAGTGTTAAAGGACTCTCCCCAAGTAGTAGAGGTCAACTGCATTCTCTTGAGTAAAGAACAGTACATGGTGCACTTGACTTATGGTCCAGGCTTCACATTCAGACTTGCTTAATGGGGAGCGCAGGAAGGATCTACTTGCCACTTATTACTGAGTGCCCCAGAGGGACACACAGGTGGAAAGTTGTTCCAAAAACCATGGGATAACACCAGGGGGATGAAAAAGATCCATCATTATAAGACAGGTAAAAAGTGATCCCGTTACAGGTCCGGTGTATCCTAGAGGGTGGGTAGAGGTATAGCTCTACTCTTCCATGGTCGTGGCACTAGAAGGGGGTGAGTGCATTATAAGACAGGAGTTGAATACATTTACAGCACCTTTCTAACAAATACAAATATAATATTAGCAGATGTCATGATAAACATGAACACATGTAGCAGTACTATTGGTGAAAATGGTATGGTGACAGTGGGCACATGCAGCAATCTTGCAGTGTAAAAAGAATGCCAATTGAGAGAAAAGTCAAGATAAATACAGAATGTTACAGCAGAGGAATTAAAATGACAGTAGGTAAAATGCAACAAAGGAATGCTTTGGACTTCCCTTTTGATCTCAGTACCAGGATGAGTAGTGAGCTGCCTGGATGGGTTTCTAGAAGTAATTCTGCACAACTTCCATTTAGTGCACTGAAAGTCATTAAACACAAAGTGAACACAGACTGAACTTGAGTACACCACCTGACCCCATTTGAAATATAAGAAAAATAAGTGTATGTGAATATTTGTCACGAGGTGAACTAATCTTTATATAAAGGTTTCACCTTGATTGTTTTGAATCTCTCGTATTCAAGGCTTGTTGCTTGATCAGCTTGGTCAACATCCTGTCAATCTCATGATGTAAATCTACACCGAGCTGTACAGCTTGTACTGATAGTAAAGAATATCCCATCAGTTCCTGGAGGGCCAGTCTTGTTGTGGCAATACCTGAAACGAATATAAAAGCACTGAATTCATGTAAAAATGAAGCAATATAACCCAACACCAAATATGCCATGAGAGGTTTCAATTTTCAGAAAGATTACACCATACCATCAAATAGAAGACCCAAGAAATTGTTGCTTTTCTTGTCAATATGACAACATGTAGTGAATAAAACTCTATGGAGTGAAAAACACACAAATTAAGAAATAAAAGTATAGCTGTATAACTAAAAGAAATTAGAAATAAATTAGGTTGGAGTGTGTGTATACAATCCCACCTGCACCGGCATCTACATACCCGGGACTGCGGCTTCCAGATAGACAATCCCGGCCAACACCATTATTTCTACAAACCACGCAATAAAGCGGGCAAATACAACCTTAAAACAACCGTAAGTACACCACACAGATCAGCCAATTTTAGACTCGCCCTTAAATAAAACAGTAGCGTGAACACAATAAAGCAGACCACCCTATATATATTCTTCCGCAGGTTATAAAATCTACACTACACGACCATGCGCCATATACCAGGCAAAATACCACACAAGTGAAGCTGGACATCTATGGATTGTCCCATTGGCGGCCCTAAAAAAGTTCATCACCACTCACAGAACACCCAACCAGTAACACGCATAGACCAACGACACCAGAAGGAAGAATCAACGCAGTAACAGTATCCTAATTTAAAACTTAGCTTTGCTTAAAAAATAGATCGTGACCCCACAATACCAACTGGCTAGCCACGTACCTTACCCAACCCACCACTATTGTCCTCCTACAATAAGCTTACTTTTTCGACAGTGTACATATTATGGAAATTCAAACTTAAGGTATTAATGTAATTAATACGTTAACAGGGTGATTGAATCAGCGACTTATTGCAATCATCAAATAACTGTATTGGTGATACAGCTTACGACTAAGAAAGTTACAAAATAACTATAGATTCTGCATTTATATAAGATTTGCACACTGCAAAAGCATATTATATTATATTATATTATAATAGTTTATAAGACAAATGTACAGGTAAATTATAACTCAATTACCATAAGACGATGTCATGGATCCAACTATGTTAACTTAGAACAGTATATTAACAGAGTTCATGCACCCATACCATCCATCCAACACAACATGCGAGATCTCATTCCCACCCCCCACGCATCATTTCCACACTGTACAAAACTCATATAAGTCTAGTATAACTGTTTAATAAGTGTTTTCAATTTTCAATTATCAACCTGAAGATGGCCAATGAAAAGGGCCGAAACATGTAGTTGATCTTAATATAATAAATCATACATTTACCACCTTACAGTTGTGTCAGACAGTATACACACACTGCAACC
>Ga0123355_10008491_pt1 | contig 15516 bp, 18 predicted proteins | sample TergutEmb28metaG_3_FD_89872 | JGI IMG/M metagenome (GOLD analysis project Ga0123355, IMG submission 89872) | Embiratermes neotenicus P1 segment gut microbial communities from Petit-Saut dam, French Guiana - Emb289 P1 | ecosystem: Host-associated > Arthropoda: Insects > Digestive system > Gut ... | reverse complement strand
TGGGCGAATTTCGTTTAGCACATTTCTTTTTTTGACAAGATTATTTTTTTTAAGAGTCATTATCATTGCCAGCCTTCCTTTTGAACTTTATACACTGAGAGCAATATATTTTTCTTGTTACATTCAAGTGAATATCGTAATTAAATGACACAAACTGCATATGTTCGCAATCTCCACATTGCGGGTTTTTTTCTAAAAGCATTGAGTGGTGTGCCACTTTTTCCATCATGTAAACTATCGGGTCATGCTTTTTTTGTTTAGACATAATTACACCACCTTTCCTAGACTGTAACACAAGTCACTAGGTGCGTCAATTAGCCTAGTGTAGTAATGGCAGATTTGCAAATCCATCTAGGGAAGTTTGCAAATCCATCTAGGGAAGTTTGCAAATCCATCTAGGGAAGTTTGCAAATCCATCTAGGGAAGTTTGCAAATCCATCTAGGGAAGTTTGCAAATCCATCTAGGGAAGTAAAAATCAAAAACCCAGTATTTATGCGCCTTTGAAGGCATCGCTACATGGCCACTTTTTTAACCGAAAACAAGTATTAAAACAAGTATTAAAACAAGTATTAAAACAAGCTAACAAACAAGGAGAAGTTTGTTGGTTTGTTTAGTGTACAAAAAAATTATTTGACAGAATAAATATACAGGATATACAATATATTATACCGTATAAACAAAGGAGATGATGTGAATGGAAGCGGTTGTATCCAAATGGGGTAATTCGTCTGCCGTAAGACTTCCCAAGCCGTACCTGCAAAAATTGGGTATCGAAGAGAACGATACCGTAAAATTAAGTGTCCGTGGTAACAGCATTACCATAGAAAAACCATTCAAAGTGCGTTCTCTTCGAGAATTAGTATTGGCAGAAACGGGGTTAAGTCTTGAAGAGTATGTAGAATTAAACCCATATGATGTCTCTAGTTATATTGAGTTTGGTCGGGTTGGGAGTGAAGAGATATGATAAACCAGGGTGATATTGCATGGCTGGATTTAGACCCGCAGTCGGGACTTGAACAGAAGGGTCGTAGACCTGTCCTTGTAGTCAGCAATAATGATTTCCACATAATGACAAGCGACAAATTGGCTATGGTATGCCCGATTACAAACACGGGCCGAGCAAATTTACTTCGTGTCGAACTCGATAAGGAAACACGCACAACAGGTTTTATAATGTGTGAACAAGCTAAGGTATTGGACATAACAACACGAAATTATGAATTTATAGAAGATGTTCCAATGGCTGTGCTTGCAAAAGTTTTGGAGATGGTACAGGCAATTAGTCTACCAGATGCAGAGTAGGAGTATCACCACTCCCCCGCACACGCAAGAGTACAAAAATAAAATAGGTGTATCAAGGGACGCTACGCTTAAACCCTTGACACACCTATTTTATTTTTGTGCGGCCGTTATGCCGGGGCGGTGATGGCGCACAGGCGGGACGTAACGAAGACAACTAGCCAGTTAAAGCACAGAGGTTTATCACCTGTCCGTTTCTTTGAAAAAAAGCGATGAGGGGACTTCACTCAGGCCAAATAGCCAATTTTTTAACGGTCATTTTCACGCGATTTAGGTCTTTTCATGGTGGGCATAGTAGAGGCTTGTTCTTTTTGCACCTGTTTTTCGCGCGCCGTGGCCTCTCTGCGCTCGTTTTGTTGCTCCTGAGACCAATTCCTCGTCTTGCGCTCTAACGCCTCAAATTCGGGCTTGTATGGGCTATTAAGGACAGGTGCTAATTTATCGTAGTATGATTGCAAAATTTGAACCCTTCTTGAAAGGTTTTTATTTTCTTCGTCAAGCACTTTCGCTTTGGTTTCATACGCTTCTGCTGTAGACGCATTCGACAACCCGACTCTTGCCCAATGGTGAAGGCTATTCCAACCTTTTTCGGTTATCGTTTTTCCAGTCCCCACAAGCCGCCCCTTAACTTCATCACGCACAGTTTCTTCAAAATCTCTGATGGCACCGTAACTGCGGCGGTCAACGTGAGGATTTAATTCTTTGATGTGCTTTTTAAGTTTTTTGACGGTCGCATGGTTATCGGATAATTCTTTATCAAGCTGCGCCTTTTCGTTTCGTAAATTTTTAATCTCAGCCGATAATTTCTCATGCTCTTTCCGTTCAATCTCTGCTACAGACGTGTCAAACAAAACGTCGGCTAAGATATTGCGAGAGTCGATTATATTTTTATTGAGAGTGTCTATTTCAGCCTGGGCTGTTTCACGTTTCAATTCGTCAATAGATTTATTCCCGTCTCTGGTGGCCTCATTGAGTATTCCAATTTCACGACCAAATACTCCAGCCATGTGCCGCTCTAAATCTTGGTGAAATTTTTGCAAGTCTACACGGTCAATAGCAATTTTTGCAGACACTTTATCAATGCCCTTCTTTTTGTCATGTACCACAGGAACAAATGCATAGTGAAGATGTGGCGTTGACTCATCCATATGCACATATGCGCTTATGACGTTTCTATCGCTGCCGTTTGCATATCGTTGATTCAAAAAAGAATAGGCCTCTTGAAAAAACAATTTGTGTTCACTCTCTGCTAAAAGTTTAGGCGCGGTAATCACCCAACTGCACATGACATTAACGTCAGTTCGATTGTGGTACTTAACTTCCGAAGTTCGTTTGCCGATAAAAGATAGTTGGCCACCATCACGCTCCGGCGCAAGATTATAATTTAAATGCGACAGGCTAGTATCAATTTCTTGATTGCCAAAAGCGTAATATGTGCCGTCCTCTCTTTGTCCTCTTTCGTAGTGGCGAGTAAGCCCACCAATTTGCCCTCGGTTATACTTTTGGACATTTGCCATCTCGGTATCACCTCCATGCCAATTATGCCCTACAGTACACCCAATGTCAAATTGGTGTAGCAAGTTATACCAAAACGCCGTTGGCTTGCGTATCGCATTTGGAAACTTGCCCTGCCGGGAGCCAAGACCGTGGGGCGTTGCCCCACCAGCAAGCGGCGATGGCTTGTGCCGATTGCGACAAGCCCCATCTGCGCCGCCAAACAAAAAGCACCGCAAAAAACGGTGCCTAAGCGATTAAAAAAATTTAATTTCGCCCAATCATGGTTTGCAAATTTTTTTACTTGTCCAGGCGCATATCAGTGACACGAATGTAAAAGCCATTACAACAGGTATTATACCTTGCAATCTTACAGACATATCAAAAAACATCAAGACGCACCATAGTGAAGCCAAAACAACAGCTATAAATTTTGCTCTCTTGCCCAACACTTTTGATTTCTGAGGACTGAGCGGATGATTTTTATGTGCTACTGGTGACATGGTTATAACGGTCGCAGTACCTACAATGGTGGACACCAATTGCAAAATCAAATTGTTTTGATATATCGGCAGCAGGAGTAAAAATAAAATTACTCCAATGGTCATTATCGACATACACCTGGCGTGTGTCTTTGCATGATAACCACCCGCATTCACTTGAATTGCTCCAAAGAAAAACAGCAACAAAGCAACTTCCAAGCCATGCCCAAATAGCAAGCCTAGTGAAATTAGAATTGCGGCGTGAATGATGTAATAAATTTGCAACTCCATACCATAACGGTAGATTTCCTTTTGCTCTTCCGTGTTCTCTACAGCCCCTTGTTGTATAAGAAACAATACACTCTTATCAATTATATTTGCAACCATAGCTAACTCCCTTCACCATTAGTAGACGATATGCCGTGCCTGTAATGGTAATCCAAAAACAGTTGTGTTACGGACTGCACATTGGGCGAACTGAGCGGAACGATTTGCCCACCTTTTAGCTTAACCTCCAGCCGACCCAAACTTGTAACTTGGCCGATATTAACAATGAATGAACGATGGCATCTGATAAAAAGGCTGCTGTCCAGCAGGGATACCATTTCGTCCATTTTTTTCTTCATTCGGAATTCGCCCATTGTTAGGGTATAGATATCAAAGTAATGCCCTTTAATCTCCATATGTGAAATTTCTGCATACGGAATGCGGATCAAGCGGCCCTCTTGCGATACCATCAAACTCCCGGTTTCTTTTTGCTTAAACAGAGCATGGGCTTTATCCAAAGTTTTGACGAAAAGTTGCGGGGCATAGGGTTTTACTAAGTAATTGAGAGCGTCCACATCATAGCCCTCGAAGACGTGAGCAGTGATGCCTGTGATAAACACGATTTGTAGGTCGTTATCTTTTTTTCGAATGGTTTTTGCCAAATCTATCCCCGTCATTTTTTTCATCTGTATATCGAAGATAGCCAAGTCGTATGGTTGGCCCTCCGACCAGCGGAATAAAAATTCTTCGGCAGAAGAGAAGGTGTCAATGTGTACATCCACTTTGCGATGCGCCGCCCACTTTTGGATTATTTCTACATTTCCGTGAACTTGAACCTTTTCATCATCACAAACAGCAATCCGCATAATGCATCCTCCATTCGCTAATTTACAACATTATAGTACAATGCTTGCGCCTTTTTATCTACAGTTCGTAAAACCATGCTTTTTGTTCCTGAATATTTATTGTTCCCCAATTATTATTCAGGTTCTTTTTTTGCCATTCTGCGTATTTGTTGAAATAAGTATATATTGTTTGTATAGACTATGGCTAGACTAAAATATTAAATGATGGAGGTGTAAGGTGATTATGGATTTAGTAATTGAGAATATGGACGCAGAAGAAGTGGGTGCTTTATTGGCTAAATCGCATAGCCATACATTATCCGACTTTCGCAATGGACTTATGTTGAATGGCAAATACCTACAGGCCAAAAGCCGTAAGTTTAATATGCCTTTTTATAATGAAGTTTTTGACTGCTTAAGAAAAACGGATGAGATAGTAGAGCGAATTACGGCAGAGGTATCCAATCCATTTGTTAAATTGCAAAGCTGGCATACCGAAAATCCAGAGCGGAATGCGCATGGAAACCCAGCATGGGATATAGGGTTTATAATAACCCTATTGAATGGTAGTGTCGAAATGTTTTTGCGTGAGTATCTGAAACATGGTGGTATACAAATTACGATTATAGAATTATATATAGGAATTTTATACACAAAGCTGAACAGGGCTATTGCCAGTGGTGATGTAGAGAAATGGGAGCAGCTGGCACTGGATGAGTGTTTGTGCATCGTAAACGGCCGCATGGTGACTTTTAGTGAAATATCAGCGAGTATATTATCAAGTATAGGTCTACCCGGCCTGTCGAGAATTTAAGAAATGATATTATTTATATTGCCTACCGAGCCTAAACAAGCCCATTTTGTTCCTAACTGGGCTTGTTTTATTATTTGCGCTCAAAAATAACGCAATTAAGCAATGACGGTCTTGTGTGGTTTATAGACATATACAATAAGGGCAAATAAAAAACGAAAGAGGTAGTCACATGAAAAAGGTATTAAGTTTAGTAGCACATTTGTTAGCAAAGGTAACATTTACGGCAGCAGTTGCTGGTGCGGAATCCGCAAGTTGGGGTGGAATATATCAACCCAAAACACCTCAGAGTTTAGTAGACAGGTCAACTAATTTGTCGGTAGTAGTAGAGTAGTTGTGAAAACACCATTATTATGTTCACGTTGGACGATACCGCCGACAGAGTCTACCACTCTATCTATACTTAAAAGCCCCAAACCATGAAGACTTTGGTCTGGTTTAGTGGTTAAAAATTTACCATCTTCAATACGAACCATGCCATTGGTGGTATTGGAGACACATATGTGTATCATTTCACCCATCATCCCCAAGGAAAGATTTATAGATGTTTCCTTGGGGATGACTTGTCTACAAGCCTCTATAGCATTGTCCATTAAATTTCCAAACAGGGTTGTAACGTCTACGTCACTAAAAGGCAGTGGTGCAATAGGACCGATATTGAGTGTAAGCGCAATATCATAAGATTTGGCAATAGAGTATTTCACCGTAATAATAGCATCAAGGGCTTTTTGTCCTGTATTACATATGGCATCAATAGCTTTTAATTCATGCCCCAAGTTCATTATATAATCCTCTACATCTTTTGTATTTTCGGAGCGGGACAATACTAATATAGATTGCAGGTGGTTATGGAAGTCATGCCGCCAGTTTTTCATATTTGCGTCCACTTTTAGCAGCTCTTCATTATGCTGCTCTATAAGGGTTTTGTGTTGCAACTCATTTTGTGCATTAAACAGCAATTCACTTTGCCTGGCTATTTTGTAATATAAATAGTATGCAATCATCACTATTGCAACTAGGCAAATGCCTCCCACTACTAAATAACGTAGCAGAGCTAAATCCTCCCCCATCACCATAGCCGTTTCCATTATGCTTACTGCAATAGCAATAGATAAAATAGAAATGGATATCAGCACTATATATATCGTTTTAGAGAGTTTGAGGGATGTAATATAAAATTTAGAAAAGTAGTAAATAACTGCAACCTGTGCTGTTTTGGCAAGGATAACAAGCAACAAGCGTGGCACACCTTGCGTGAATACAATTGTGTACTGGGACGCTCCAGATATATACATAGCTAAAGTAATGGCTGCAACTGCACATATATAGTTTGCCCCTAAAATAGCAAGACTCCAAAATCCTTTTTCGTACCAAAAACCCTTGCGTAATAAAAGGGCAAACCCTATCCAATATGGGACTATAGTTGCCGAGTCCAGCCACCATGGCGGTGGAAAGAAAAAGTAGACCGCATATATACCAGACATGATAAGTACAACAATGGTATTAATTAGGTAGCTTGTACCTCTTGAAAACTTACTGGGAAAATGCTTGGCAATGAAATAGCAAAACACTGCACTCTCGAATACGTTCACAACCATTTGAAAAGAAAACCATAATGCATCCACACTAATCGCCCCTTAGTACCTACTCCAAAATTGCATTTGGAATATTATAGCACATTGCGCATGACATATTGCGACTTGTTTTTTGATGATGAAAGAGGTTGTATACATAAAAGCATACAGCCTAAATGCGCCCATTTTGTTCCTGAATGCAAACAAAATGGAACTTGTGTCTAATTTAGCAGTGTTTAGGACTGTTTTAACCTTGTAGCCATGAATGAGATTATACTGTATTCAGAAAAATAAAATAAAATCATTCATGAAAAAGGAGATGAGCAAAATGGCAACAACAACTCTAAACACAAACGAGGTTGATGTGCTTATGCAAATGACAGAGAAAAAGAAAATCAGTACGTATACTATTTTTATTCCCAAAGAAGATGGGACATTTATTGTTGCCAACACTCTAAGTGGAGCTATCATTCACATAAATGATGAAACATACTATGACGAACTGGCAGCAGTGATGAGTGGCGATAGTCTCGCATTTAACGAAAACAGCGAAATGCATAGGCATTTTTATGACAGTGGTGTATTTGTTGATGACGACATTGACGAATATCAAATGGCACTTTATCACCACGATAGAGGAGTTGTGCGCGACACTGCACTTCGCTTAATTTTACTTACAACAAGGCAGTGCAATCTTAGATGTAGCTACTGCTATGAGGACTTTCGGAATGAATATATGAGCGACGAAACATACGAAAGCATATTAGCACATATAGAAATATCTTTGAAAAACAAGTTATACAGTTCTGTAACGCTATCGCTATTTGGGGGCGAACCGTTTCTGCAATTTGATAAAGTTTTGGGATTTTTGAAGCGAGCAAAGGCTATTTGCGATATGTATGAAATACCATTTGCCTCAAACGCAACAACAAATTTCACGTTAGTTACCAAAGAGCGTTTTGCGGCACTTGCAGAGGTAAATTGTAATTACTATCAAGTTACTGTCGATGGTTTTTCGGAAACACACGATGCTCGGCGTATGTGCGTGGATGGTTCTGGAAGTTTTAACACGATTATCAAAAATCTTTTAGATGCCAAGCAGTGTGACTATAGTTACAAAATAGCTATTCGAACAAATTTTGATGAAGAAACAGCAAAGAGTCTTGAGAAATTCTACGACTATATAAAAGAAAATTTCGATGACCCGCGGTTTTCAATTCAACCATATAATGTGGCCAAAATGGGTGGCAAAAATGACGAGAACCTAGACATACATGATAGCGAACAAGCGTTTGACGTACTTTCACGCGCGAGTAAGGTTGCACATAACTTAGGAATTGATAATCAGTTATTTATGGCATACTCCATGCCATATAGTGGGATTTGTTATGCGTCAAAATTCAATCATTATCTTGTCGATTGTGATGGTGCGCTCTTAAAGTGTACTCTCGCACTGGACAGCGATTGCAATAAGGTTGGACAACTGTCGAGCGATGGCAGTTTGGAAATAAATCATGTGAAACATTGCAAGTGGGTAAATCGTGAAAACATGATTAGACCAGAATGCAAGAGTTGTGATATTTTTCCTGTCTGTTTTGGCAAGGGTTGTCCTCTCCATACGATAGGAGGAGACACTGGTGGTTGCGATAAAGAAAATTTGCGGTTGCACCTAATAAGCAACATTGAGAGCCTTGCCTGTTTAATATGATAGAACCGTCCAAAATGCGGGCTGCTTATGTATAACCACACGATTACACCGCATAAGGAAGTTTTATACTAAATTAATAAAAGGGAAGGAGGGCTTTGGATGCGCATAGTACGTGAAGCACAAGCAGTTATTACATCTCTAAACGAAGTAAATATTTGCAATGCTGGTGGAAGCTGTATCATCAACGCTGTCGCCGGCTGCGGTGGAAAGTAATGACATAGAGACAAGGCGCAGGGGTCAAAATCTGCACCTCTGTGCCTTTCGCTCATTGAGGTCTTACTATTTGGAATAATAAAATCATCCAAAATGCTAGTGTGATGGTGTCTGATGAATACAATTATACTGTATACGGAGGTTTTATAAAATCAAATAATGAAAGGAGGGCTTTTAATGCGCACAGTACGTGAAGCACAAGCAGTTATTGCGCCTTTGCACATAGTAAATATGTGTGAAAGTGGTGGATCCTGTATCATCAACACTGTTAGTGGTTGTGGCGGAAAGTAGTGACATAATGACAAGGCGCAGGGGTATAAAATCTGCACCTCTGTGCCTTTCTCGTCCGTGGTAGCAACCTGTGCTGCAACTGTACTTACTATTTAATAATGGTAGAATCGTCCAAAATATTGGTATGATTGTGTATGACAATGCGATTATGCTCGTATGCGGAGGTTTTATATAAAATTTAATAGAGATAGGAGGGCTCGGAATGCGCACAGTACGTGAAGCTCAAACAGTTATTGCACCTATGCACATAGTAAATATGTGTGAAGGCGGTGGATCCTGTATCCTCAACACGTCCAAGGGTTGCGGCGGAAAGTAATCGCGTAATGACCAGGCACAGGGGTATGCAATTTGTACCCTTGTGTTTTGCCCTCACATTTGTGTAATCGGTGGCCGCCAAAGGTTGCGGCAGAAATATTTCAAACAAAAGGATGATGCGTGAATGAAAAAAGAACCTAGTCAAATAAGGTGGTTGTTCCAAGAAAGCTTCGGAGCAGGAAAATATCTGCTAATGCAGGGAATGTCTGGTGTGGCAATGCAACTAGCTCACTTGTTAATGGCATCATATGTGCTTGTTGAAATAGTAAATTTCCTGACAGGGGAGGGTCGGGTTCCTCTGTCTAATTTGGTTTGGGCTTCTGTGGCAATCCTTGTTGTCAACCTCATTTCGAGGCTAATATTTGATATATATGGTGCAAAAGCCTCCCAAATACTATGGAGAAATTCCAGAGCAAGAATTTTTAAAGCTTTTTACACCAGGGATTTTGCTCTAATTCAAAAACGTCATTCTGCAGAACTGCAAATGTTGTTAAATAATGACTCAAGCAATACAACTGATGCGTTCGCAGTTTTATATACGCATTTTCTTGCAGATGCCGTAATAGGCATTGGTGCTTTTATCTTGATGCTATCATTTAATTGGCAGGTAGCAATGGTAATGATGGTGGCCTTACTTGTACTTACATTCTTTTTTAAGAAATTCATGTCTGGTATGCAAAAAGCAACAACTGCAATGCAAAAGGCTGAAGAAGACGTACGGCTTAATCTTCAAGAAGGCACAACGAAAATGTTGCTGTTAAAAGCATATGGCATGGTAAATAGTTTCCTAGGTAAGTTTGACAAATTATACGACACAAAAATAAATACCTCGGTTAATTATGCCAAGGCGGCATCGTTGTATAATATCACCAGTGGACTGATGACATTCTGTGTTTATTTCATAATCTATGGTCTGGGTGGGTATTTCGTGTATATTGGTTCACTAACAATCGGTGAGTTGGTGGGTATGGCAACATTAAGTCATATGCTTAGTAGCCCGGTGTTTAAGTTGGGCGGTCATATACGAATGTTTGCCTCAGCGTCTGCATCGGCGAAACGTATCCGTGAGGTTACTGAACTTCCGGAGGAAATGGCATCTAGTTCGGATATAAGTAATAAAATAAACGAAATTAACGCAAGCGGGCTGTATTTTGCATATGACGACGAGGATATTTTAAAAGATGTAAATATAAATGCAAAATCTGGCGAAATTGTAGGTATCATTGGTGAAAGCGGTAGCGGTAAAAGTACGCTAACAAAGATTTTGATGGGGTTATATATTCCTAAAATAGGCGATGTGCGATTGATAGACCAAAACAACAGGGTTACTGACAATGCTCGGAACCATATAGCATATGTGCCAAGCAATGATTTTCTATTTACAGCTTCGGTGAAGGAAAATATATGTATGACAAATTCTTTTGCATATGAACAGATGATGAGTGCCTCCAGAGCTGCTGGAATACATGATTTTATTGAGTCCTTGCCAGAAAAATACGACACTATAATTGGCGAAGGTTTAAATACGCTTTCAAGCGGCCAAGGCCAGCGCATTGCTATCGCTAGGGCTCTATATGCAAGTAAACCTATCCTAATTTTTGACGAACCAACGTCCAATTTGGATGTAGATTCAATCTCTACTTTTCATGAAACAGTGCAAAGTATTGCTAAAGACAAAATATGTTTGATTGTCACACATGACTTGGCTACTAAGGATATTTGCAATAAGGTGTATACGGTAAATGATGGTCACGTTAAATTGGAAAATGGGTAAACACTCTCATTAACTCTTGTGCTAAATAATTTTATCGTGGTGGGAGGAATAGCCAATGAAAGCATCTAAATACAATTTCACAGTATCAGCCAAGGATTTGGGCGAGAGCAATGACGTATTAGTATACAATTCCCGTAGCGGAGCTATGGTCACATTAGATGAGGCAAGTTTTGCACAATTTAACGCCTTCTGCGAATGCGAATCTGCTATAGACGATAAAGATTTGGCAAATGGACTAATGCACTGTGGCTTCTTAATAGAAGATGATATTGATGAGTTAAACGAATTACGCTTGAATATGTATAGCAGTCGCTTTGCAACTTCACACTTGGGATTAATTATAGCACCCAGCATGGATTGCAATTTCCGTTGCACATACTGTTTTGAACTCGGACAGCTTCGCAAGCAACGTATGCCGGACGATGTTGCCGCGAAACTTGTAGCGTTTGTGGACGAGAAGGCGAACCATCTTTCAAACCTAGATATAACTTGGTTTGGTGGCGAGCCACTTTTAGATATGGAGCGCATAGAGGATTTGAGCTATAAATTTTTGCAGATATGTGAAAAGAACAGTATAGAGTACAAGGCAAATGTCATAACAAATGGTTATTTATATAGCCCTAATATTGCAGAGCGGTTGAAAAGTTGCAAGGTAAACTACGTTCAAATAACTTTAGATGGGGTCAAAGAAATCCATGACTCACGACGTTTCCTCGAGTGTGGCAATGGTACATTCGATACTATTATACAAAACCTTAAAGATACAAAGGGCATCTTACCCGTAGCTCTTAGAATAAACGTAGATATAGAAAATCAAGAGCAAGCAAGCGAAATTTTATCAATTATAAAGGCGGAGGGACTGGAAGGTTTTGTTTCACCATACCTTGGACACGTAGCATCATTTGGTGATAACTGTGGGAGTGACAAATGTATTTCTAAAAACCAATTTAGCGAGATAAGGGTACAATTTATGCAAAAAATTGGGGAAAACATGATGGATATGCTCCCTAAGCCTAAGAGTAATTTTTGCATAGCTGATTCCTGCAATGGCTGGGTAATAGACCCGGTTGGTGATATGTACAAATGTCACGCAGATATTGGCTCAAAATCAAAAAGAGTATCGTCGTTACTTGATGAGTGCATGAAACCAACAAATACATTTAATGATTATATGCTTTTCGAGCCGACGGCTACGGAAAAATGTGCGGACTGTAAATTTTTACCTATATGCATGGGAGGGTGTCCTCATCAACGTATGAACGGCACAACAGACTGCATTGACCTTAAAAACAATATTAACAACTATATATCGTTATGTGCAAAGGCAATATTGTTGCAGTAAAAAAATACTTCAGAAAGGAGCAATTTTGGCTATGAAGGTTCTTATTCAACCTAAGGTACGCGTCATCGACGTTCCAACGTGTCCAATAATTTGTTGTAGCATTATTGATTGGTAAATTTTACTGTAGGATCTTTTTCCCGCAGTGGTGTAAGCGAGAAGGTGCGGCCGCAAGTCCGTACCTTTTGAGCTTAACATAATTGTTACAACAAAAAATACTTCAGAAAGGAGCAATTTGGGTTATGAAAATTCTTGTTCAACCGAGGGCGCGTGTCTTCGATGAAATGTGTCCGAAATTTAATTGTTGCGTTATTCGCTAAATCCTATTGTAAAAAAACTTCTCGCAACGGAATAGGTAAGAAGGTGCGGACGCGAGTCCGTACCTTCTTACCTATTCCAACCTGTTTCAAATAATCATATTTTTCATCACTACTGTAGGAAAAACTTCCCTCAGTAGAGTAGGTGACAATGTGCGGCCGCAAGTCCGCACATTGTGTTAGAAAAAAAGAAACTCAAAAAGGTACGGACCTAGGGCCGTACCTTTTTGACTTAACCGAAAACCAACTAGATAAGCACTAACATAACGAGCGCAACTTTGCGCTCGTTCACTACATAGCAACAACACAAATTCAATAAGATGCACGTTTCGTAGTTGTTGCCCTTGTTCTTTGGCATGAGTAGTGTTTCTGCGTACAGGCATCCAGCCGCATCAGAAAGAGTGACATCTAAAATCGTTCTCACTCATGTTGGCTTTCTTTCGGTTTATTTAATTCCATATCTGCTTTAATTAAAGCGCATATATATTCTGTAAGACTCATTCGTTGTTGCCATGCAGCTTCACTTACATATTTTTTAATGGTTTGATCGATACGTATATTAATGCGTTCCGTCTGTGTGGCAGATGTGGCAGATGTGGCGTGTACGTCATGTGTGGCAGATGTGGCAGATGTGGCGTGTACGTCATGTGTGGCAGATGTGGCAGATGTGGCGTGTACGTCATGTGTGGCAGATGTGGCGTGTACGTCATGTGTGGCAGATGTGGCAGATGTGGCGTGTACGTCATGTGTGGCAGATGTGGCATCATTCACACTAAAGAGCTTATCCGCACCTTGGACACTACTCTTGAAATCTTTCTTAGGCATAGGTGGGCTCCTTTTCGGTGTTTGCGTTTTCTTGATTTAGATATTCAGCAATAAATGCTTTGTAATCAAGAGCTGGATTAGATTTAGGTGCATAACAAAATAATGACGTTTGACTTGTTTGAGCTTCCTTTACTGCAACTCCTTCGCGTATTACGGTACTATACAGCGGCGCTTGTAGTTCTCGCGCCTTTGACTCAATCCCATCCCTTATATCATGAGACAGAACCGTTCTTGAATTGTAACGAGTAAGTAAAAGCCCAGCAATTGATATGTTTTTGTTGCAAAATTGTTTTACTTTTAGGATTGTGTTGTGCAGTTGGTATAATCCTTGCAAGCTATAGATATCTGCGCCCATGGGTATTACAACATCTGTACTAGCGGTAAGTGCATTGATGGTTAGAACACCAAGAGTAGGAGGACTGTCTATTATTACGTGAGAATAACTATTATCCATAGATTTTAGTAGGCTATCAATAATCCACTCTCGACCAGTAGATGTAAATTCCATGTCAGCAGCCGTCAACAGTAAGGAGCTTGGCACAATATCTCCTTGCTCCGTATTTTGAATAACGTCATACATAGAATATTCACCTCGCATAGCCCCATAAATTCCTCTGCCTTTAGTATCTGCATTCATGGTATAGCTAAAGTTCCCCTGCGGGTCGATGTCTATAGATAGAACATTATATCCCTGTATCCTTAGCCCAGTGGCTAATGCATGTGCAGTGGTGGTTTTTCCAACGCCGCCCTTTTGGTTAATTATAGTGGTTATTCTCATCACACCTGGCTCCCTTCCTGTAGCTTATCAACGCCTCCAGCTAATTTTCAATCGGCTCAATTGTTCTCATTGGCTATATTTCCTTATTCATTAGGCTTTTCATGTAACCAAACCGTTTTGATATTTTTCGCTGTTTACTCTGCAACTCCATATACTTGTATCTATCGCTAATGTAGTGATAGCAGTATATCTGGTCGAAATATTGGGAGTTTGAAATAACGCTACGCATCTTGTCTTGCAGGACTACTACTTCCTCAAATGTAAATTCATTATTGCAGGCCTCCATAAAAAACTCAATGCGTTCTTGGTATGGATTTTTTTCTTCGTCGTCCGCATCGGAAACGTCATCGGCACCAAAGACCCCACCTTTGCTATTCTCAATATACATATCTAATGTCAGTTGGTCGGTGTAGTCTTCATTTTTTTCGATAATGAATTTAAGAGCAAGCACTTTGCCGCCCCTGCCTTTTTTGCCATGCGGCTCATAAGTAAATTTTATATCTGTATGCTCCGACAAGGCTCTTTGGCAAGCGATTAGCACATACTTTTTGAAATTATCCCACCTCCCTTCATATTCGTCTTTTCCTACTCCTATTAACTCCTTTAACTCATCAACTTCAAAAACACGCCATCCGACCCCCTCATATTGTTTTAGCAACTCATACATTCGGTATTGATTTGGGCTTTTTAGGCGCAATATATTTTCAATTCTATATCGAAAATATTTATTCTTGAAACTAAACATAAGTGGCAACGCTTTATCATGTGCATCTATTTCAACGTACCAATCACCATGATTATCTGTGTCAACCATACATTCTTTGAAAAGCTGAAACCCTAGATACCCGCCAGTTTCATCATTCCTTATATTAACAACTTTACAAAGCAGACTATTTGTAACTTTTTGCATATGCTGTATATTTATCCTGCTTTCCAATTCCATGATTGTCTTGAAGTCATCTAATGGAAATCGAACAACCCTTGTTTCATCAGGTCTATCTATGTGTATCTTACTGAGGTATATACTAAAAAACCGCATTTCCGTTAGACTCATTGTGCTTGGGCGAATTTCGTTTAGCACATTTCTTTTTTTGACAAGATTATTTTTTTTAAGAGTCATTATCATTGCCAGCCTTCCTTTTGAACTTTATACACTGAGAGCAATATATTTTTCTTGTTACAT
>Ga0123355_10008490_pt1 | contig 15516 bp, 15 predicted proteins | sample TergutEmb28metaG_3_FD_89872 | JGI IMG/M metagenome (GOLD analysis project Ga0123355, IMG submission 89872) | Embiratermes neotenicus P1 segment gut microbial communities from Petit-Saut dam, French Guiana - Emb289 P1 | ecosystem: Host-associated > Arthropoda: Insects > Digestive system > Gut ... | reverse complement strand
ATTTGCTCCCATTGATAATCGCTTAACTCATACTTTCCCATAATATCACAAATCCCTCTCGGTTTTTGCTATTATTTTACCCCTTTTCAACCTTTCCTATTTTGTTAAGGTATGCCACTTAATCCTTATGTTAAATAGTTTTTCATATAAAGCAAACCCATCGTCCGCATTGCGGGACTACGGGAAACGCTGTCAAACACTATCGTATCATTCGCCTTAATATTTTTAATAACTTAAATTATAGCTTAACATAAAGACAGAAGTCAAGTAATTTTATTACTTTTGGCGTCTATGTCACTTTTGATACTCATGGAGAAAAACTCCTTGAGCTTGTATCAGGAGTTTTTCTAATTTATAGCGTTTGGCAATATGTGTTTGAAAAATTAAACAATGTTGCTTTAAAGCGGCTGCCTTTTTCAGTCGTTTATAAATTTGCCGCCAGTAATAATATCCTGATTATCGCCTCCACGGTGGCGGCAATGGGCAGGTTTGTGAAAATTTCAAGCGAGCTCACTATTAAAACCAAAGCCAAAAAAATTGCGATTTGTCTTGTGATGCGTACTCTGTTGACCATTTTGTTCGATTTGTTCATTTTTTTCATAAGTTAAAACTCCTCATTTCTTTGCCTTATTTTATGTTTCTATATAACTACTTCACTTAATTTTATATATAGGTCAAAATAAATCAAAAAACTTAACATAATGTTCATCACCTGAGAAAGTGAGGAGTCTGTTAGGAGGGGAAATAGAGGTAGAGACATGTGATTTTACAATATATTAACACAAAATTAGGACAAAAATGTTTAATTGTGCGGAAAAAGCTGTTATACTATAAAAGCGAAGTAACACTATCTCCCCGAAAGGGGTTTGAAACGAAGACCCGCACGTTCTGCGAATCTTGTGTCGACTGGTTACGTAACACTATCTCCCCGGAAGGGGTTTGAAACGTATTTATAGGATGTGGACCGTCATCAAATGTAATTGCGTTACGTAACACTCTTTCCCCGAAAGGGGTTTGATTAAAAGCAAAACGAAAAAATCCCTGAAAGTGTGTTTTATGACACATTCAGGGATTTTGTGTTTGCTGTATTTTTAATATACAATAGCCTTTATAAAATCATCGTAACCTAGAATCTTTGTTCCGTTTGCTTCATAACCATTTTCATATCTCGCTACAGTTTGGCGTGTAACTTCATAACATTCAACTATTGTTTGCTGGCGCGTAAGCCAGTTATTCGATTTTAACTTGTTTTTGCATATATCAGCCATTCTCTTGAATAACCCGCACATTAAATATTCTAATAATATAATTTGTATTAAGGGAAACAAAGTATCGTTATGTTTTTCGACATCTATTTCTTCAACCTTTTTGTCTTTAATTGCTTTTGTAATATCAAATGTAAAAAACGACTCAAAGTACATATGCCTATCCTGAGCCTTTTTCCCTTCGTGGATAACTTTTTTCTTATTTTCAGACAGAACAGAAACAATTGCTATATAACGGTCATCTGCTCTTTCTTTTTCGCTGTCTGTTGTTTCATTCTCAATATATTCATCAAAAGCGTATTGATCGCCGATTGCTGTCTCTTTTTCTTCGTTCGCTATTGGATAATCATCAAAGCTGTCTATATTTATAGTTGGATTTTTAATTCGCCACTTCATAATATGCTTAAACCAAGTTACAAATGAAGCAGCTTTCCTGCCATCGGGCAATGTAGATTTGTATCTCCAGCAGTTCTTTTTTTCGTTATATCCGCAACATTCGGTCAGTACCTGAATCCACAAGTCATATGTCCAGATTTCAGAAGTTCCGAGAAGCGGAATACTAATTACTTCGCTCCCGTTATGCATTCTGTTCGTATCTTTAATCTGACTGTACATCTCAAGCCATATTCGATGTTGTATCGTCTGTATATGGGAAGAATCCTTATATAAATCAAGAGAAATGAGTTCCTCCGCTAATGCTTGGATTTTATTATTAGTGTTCATTATTATCTCCTATCCCCAGCATCGCACGGATTGCCTTTTCAGGATTCGGTACTTTCATGTCCGCAAGTTTATTTACGATTGAATCCAAATAAAATAGCGATGTAGTATCGTAAATTCCGTTATTCTCTTTATTTTTCGCGTTTTCTTCCACAGTCAGCGTAGGATTATCGTTGACGTAGCGCCCGTAAACAATGCAACCAACAGAAACATCTTTTTTAATTTTATAGGCATAATTTAATGCCATTGATTCTATAATTGGCGTTGGCTTAGTTCCATAAGTTATACACGCATAAATATCTTGATGATCGCTAATTGAGATAATAATATCAAGAAATAATTTTAATTGTGTTTCGGTGTCTTCGCTGTCGGCAGTACGTATGATTTCGATTTTATTCTCATTAAGGATAAGCTCTTTTGCTTTGATAATATCACTTATCTCAGTTTTAAAATAAGTTTCATAATTGTAATTAAAATTATCGCCGTCTGTAAGTATGGCAATAACGCGGATTTTATCACCTTTTTCCGCATAACCGTTAATCACGGGGATTATCGGAAATCGCGTCGCTCCATATTCAAGCTTACTATTACCTTTCGCCGGATAGACCGCAGATTTTAAAGAGTCCTTTTCTTTGTTTCCGTTTTTGTCATGCGCTTGGAAAGGGATTATCGATATAAATGTTTTTGTTTTGCTCATAAGATTAATTTGCGCCTTTCATATTTCAAAATTGTATTCCCCGCATGAGCGGGTAGTTTTTTCCCCTATATAGAGTTGGCTGCCAAAGGTCAATATACGGAAGATAATGCGTAATGTCGCCGAAATAACAAACGGGTTTGGAACGGACACGCTGTTTTCGATTTTAAAAACTCCGCTGTACGCATCGCGAAAATTATCATACAAAGATTGTCCCAGTGCGCCGCGTATGGTATTGCCAACAAAATGAGGTAAATAAGTGTCGGATGTTCAAGAACCTTGTTTGGATTTTCGAGCGCAGCAACGGGCGAATCAACCATTCCTTTAAAATCACCTGCATTATTGTCAGAGGACATTGTTTCTACAAGTTTATTAAACGCTATGCTCGCTTGCCTTGACATTTGATTTTTGATATGTTGTCCTATTTTATTATCGCTTTTATATAATTTAAGAAGTAAATCAAACCTTCCATTGCGGTTATATTCGTCAACAGCTCTTGTCCAGTCAAGCAACTCTATAAGCTGGGTCATGTCGACAACAGGCGTTTTGCCTCCGTAAAGACTGCTCGCTTCAAGCATAGCGTAAGAAACCATCTCAATACTTATACTGCGCTGCAGAATGCTTTTTGCGAGGTTAATCGTCAACAATTCATAAAACGGCAGAGACCTAAATGCGTGGCTGATATCGAAATAAACGATGTCGCCGTCTTTAAGCATCTCGGCAAGTTTATTCAGGATTGTAAGATTTTTAAGTTGCTCTTCCGGAGTTGCTCCATATTCGAGCACAACTATATCGCGGCAGAAATCCCCCATAGTTTCTTTTAACTTGACAAGATCTTTTTTTGTTTGGTCAACCGAAAGCCGCGTTTTAATAGCCGAGCTTTTATTGAAGTTTTCCTCCAGTTTTATATTGTATTCCAAGTCATATTCTCCAGATATTCCGGATATCGGGAAGTAATTGTTGTCTATGTTGTTATCTGAATAGATATAATCATACAGTGGACCCCAAGAACTGCCAGACGTGCCAACAAAAATAACTTCGTCTATGCCGTACATCTTTTTTAATGCCGCAGCAACAAGAGGTGTTTCATAAAAATTTTCATTCGGTATATCAGCACTATAATAAACAGCGGGTCTGTAAGCATGCCGTTCTGCTTTGGGATTTCCAGAGCCAATTGATGCTATTAATACCTTAGCCATTTTATAAATCCCCGCTGTTAAACCAACCGTACCCGGCTGATGTTTTCGCGCCTATACCTATTTCGCAAAGCATCTTAGATAATAAATCGGGTAGTGATTTCCCGCAAATCGCCAACTGTTTTAAGTTTTGCCTATTAGATGCCAACCTAAATATGAACTCTGTTTTTTCAGGAACGGCATAAAACTTAATCGGGTTGGGTTTCTGGTTATCTGTCGGAGCGGCGGTTTTCCCGGAATAATAGTCACCGTAATGCGGGTTCATAATCTCCAACTCAAGTTTTTCGCATTTCTTCGGATATGCGTCAAGAAAAATAATCTCTCCTGCATTATCTTGCGTGCCGAAAGCCTTTTTAAAATCACAGTCGGCAAGTGCTTTTTTTTCGCTTGTAAGTTTCTCCTTTTCAGGCTTATTAAGATTATCCTGATTCTCATCTTCGCTCAAAGCGAAGAAATCGCGTATAATATAACTTCGCAGGCAACCTTTGAGCGACGACCCCGGAATGTATGGGAAGCCATAAACATGATGCAAAGTTATGCCTGTTTCAAAAACACTTGCGCCGCCTAAGCCCACCACCATGCGCGAACCGAGTTCCGCAGTCACACAATGATTATAGCTATATCTCTCAAGAATATCATACTGCGATTTTACAAGGTAAGATAACACGTCAATTTCTGCAGGAGAATATTTTTCTTCGGCATCAACTTTGAAATTTTTTGCATCCGCATAACGGCGAATGTATTTTTGTGTTTTCAGTGCCACATTTTCTATGTTGTTTATTTTTGCGCTGGATATCAAAACAGATGTGTCTTTGGGCAGATAATACGCGGTATCCGAATTTACTTCCCGATCCCAATGGATAGCAGCTGCTCGCTCGTGTGAGCCCAGCGATTTCGGAATTGCCACAGTCGAAACCGAACTTTCTAAGCGGATATTGATTGCATTCATTCCTTTTTTAGACGGTTCCAAATCAAAAGTCACAACGTCACCTTCCCTAAGCGATGAAGCATTCCCTTTAAATTCACTGAAATGAAAAAAAATATCATTTGAATGAGCGACGCATTTTTCAATAAATCCGAAGCCTTTTTTCAGCGACTTAATTTTACCCCTCATTCCGCTTCCCCCTCAATTAATCCGCTTGCGAAACGTCTGAGCCATTCAAACAAGGCTAATACCTCGTTCATAGCGACGCGGTATTCATCCGAATTAAGAGAGCATACATATTTCAAGAGTTTCCCTTCTTCAAGGGTTTCTTCGCTGAAAAAGCTTCTTTCCTTCAACCAGTCCGAGATATTATTATAAAGCAGCGTATACGCGCCGCCTTTGTCAATCGCAAATGCAATAGCAGCCGCAAGCCCGTTTGTCAGAATCAACGACGGGAATTTTCTTGCATATGATTTATATTCTTTTGCATTTTTCATATCTTTCACGGCTTTTACCGCTTTCAACGCAAATTCCGCGCGTCCGCTTTCTATAATAGATTGTCTCACAATACCTACACCCCCATACTCACGCGGCAAAGTCCCTTGCCGATTGTTGCGTTTCCGCCGATTTGAATATATTTCGGCATATTTTTTGATATGGTATCAAGCAGATACTTTCCGTCATCAGAACCCGCCTTTTTGAGCGTCTCGGATGTTTTTTTTGATTCTTCGTCGATAAAAATCTTAGAAGTCATAACAAGAGAATACATAACAGTTTCAGACGGAAGCAATTCCTCAGTAAATAAGCCTCCCTTCACAACTGTGCCCGTATCATTGTTAATTCTGGTACGGGTTATTATTTCAGTATTATTCTGCGCGAAGTCTTTGAAATCATTATCTGAAAGGATTATCAGATTATTTTTAATGTAATCCGAAATATCCAGTTTCAGCCAAATGGCGACCTTTTCAGCGAGCTTAACAGCGAAATCGTTTTCTTCCGCCTCTATTGTATATTCTTCCAATATAACCTTGCCATTTGAAATAATCAGTTTATTGCTTGATACTAACGCATTATTGTCAATATTATCAATCCCAGCGCAACTATCTATACTATCTATATCAATTCCCGCAAGCGCGAAATCTTCTTTCAGCCTATTTAGTATATACGGACACGTAGCATACGCGAATACGCCTTTTGCAGAGCGGACAGGGAATAATAAAAGCCGTGCGTCAGTAAAAGCAATACTTCCCGAATGTTTGTCGCCGATGTTATCCGGTCCGAAAGCGATGTCTATGAAATCTCCCGGCAGAGTTTCCGGATCTGATTTTTCTATCTGCTCAAATTCGTCGCGTATACAGCCTTTTACGCCGCTTGACTCAATCTTCGGCAGACCTGAATGGCGTTCGCGCTGAATTGGCAAATCCACTAATCCAAGGTCCGACCCTGTTCCGGCATGGATTCCCGAGACTGCCTTGAAAAAAATAGGTTTGACATTTTTATACATAATTTCGAATTTCCTTTCTCCTTTTATATTTTTCCGATATAACATATTCCAAATCCGTCCTCGCGGCAATAATCACTGATACTTGTACCATGCAAGGCTAAGACTTTTTCGCGGTTTCCGCAATCGTCCGAGTCTTTCAGTTTATAATAGTACACACTTCCCGCTCTGACTGCGCGGCGCATGGGCTTCGGTCGTTGACGCTTCATATCAAACCCGCCCACATTATCGTAACCATATACCGCCGCCGTCAGCAATTCTGCCTCAGGCAGGTCAAGCAGCCAGCCGCTTTTGAAAATAGCAGGGGTTGCTATGTAAAGCTTAAAGCTGCCATCTTCGCCGATTGCGCCATTTTTGGGTAAATTGGGGGAAATATCATGATTATAAGCGGTGAAATCCGCTACTTTATTTTCGCCGCCGAAACGCACTAATCCCGGAGTTTTATCAATGCCGCTTATGTCCACCGCCAATGAAGCGGTTTTTCCTGCGTTCGCGAGCCTTGTCAGCGGCGAACGGTAAAGCATACTTGTTTTTACTGTTCCGCTCTTGCGGTCTTTGAAAATGCCGATTTTGCTTTCATCCGTTATATAATCAGACAATGGAACTGAAGCAAACTCCGTTAATTTTTCACCGTTCAGATAGTTTTGCAGCTCTTCTTTCGGAATATACTGCCCTTCTGCGGATAATACTTTTCCGCACGCATCTGCCCATAGCTGGCAGTGAGTGGCATTTGATAAGCCGTCGTTGTCCTGTAATTTGCACGGAATAAGAGTCTTCTTAGAATTGTCTGAATCTCCCAAATTTCCTAAAAGATAATCAGCGGGGACAGGAAAATACGGTTTGCCGTCAAATAATACCGCGTACTCGTTCACAATATAATTTTTTGTCGGGTCGTCATGCGTGTCCGCAATTTCACACGAACCGTTTTCATAAAGCCAAGCCGCTCTTGCCGCGCCGCGGATAACTGACGGAAACGGCGGAAACATTCCTGCTCCAAACGTATCCTCACCCCACACGGAAGGCTTACCAACTCCAAAAGTTAACGTATCAAGAGCATTTATTTCCATCTTCATTCACACCACTCCCCTTTCACGCACTATAAACGCAACAGCCCGTAAATAACTCAGCAGATTTTTTATGCTTGATATTTCCATCATCTGTTCAAATATTTTGCAGATTTCATCAACGATTTCTTTTTTCCTCTTATCGTTTTCTTCTTTTTTCTTCTTGTCATTGTCCTCTTTCAGAAAATCAGAATTTTGAATAATCCTTTTTGCTTCTATCAAAAACATTTCTTTTATATCATCTGTTTCTACTATGCGTTCTAATTCGATGCCAAGCTGATATATGAATTTTGTAGATAATTTTTCCTCCACAATTATTTCTACAAGCCTGTCAAGATCAACGAGGGTGCTTTTTCTGCATTTTCCGCATTCTTTATCATAATAAAACGGCTTGACAAATTCTGTTACTTCGCCGCTGCGTTTTGCGATTGTCAGGCAATATGCGTCTTTGCCAGGGTTCGCTTTCGCTTTTTTCTCAGCCTCCCGAGCCATCTTTAAAACTTCAGACAGCGGCGTTTTAACATGCGCCAGCACTACGCCCGCGCTGAATGTAAGCTTCTTGTCGGTGTATTTTTTGATGTCAATTTCCCCAAAAGTTTCGCGAAGCTCTTTTAATGCCGAAAACATTTTTTCTATATTTAGTGCGCCGAGAAAATCTTCACCGCCAGCATAGATTACGACACCGTTTTTCCGGTTTTTCCAGTCGACAATTATCTGCGATTTTTCAGCGGCGAAATTGCTGATTTTTTTGCTTAGATACGTTTGAAACTCTTCAACCAGCTCTTTTTTTACGCCTTTGTCTTTATCCGGCTCAGAGTACCACATACCCATATCATCGCCATCGAACATCACCACCGCGTAATAGCCGTGCCTGCCGTCGTCCGCGTTGAATTTCCTGTCGTAGTACATTTCGTAAACATCTTCAATCGCCGGAAAACTGTCATTAAATTCGAGTATCGCGAATTTCAGGCAGCGCTTGACAAACGCAGGAGCGGATAAAGTTTCTCCGTTTTGTATGTATTTGTCAAGTTTATTTTCATATCTGTTTTCATCGTTCACTATTTGAGCTTCTTCTGCAAGATAATTGCGTTTCTCGCGGTAAAACAATGCGTTATATTCGTACATTAAATCGCACTTGCGCCCATAGCCTTCGTCAAGCTGCTCGAAATTTCGCAGCATTTTCGCAGAACCGAGGCGTTCTATGGTTTTGACGTAGCTTTCTCCGAACTCTTCGCCATTTTTATAAGGCTCGGAAGCATAATACACCTGTAACATAGATGTTATTTGTTTCTCAACAGCTTCCGAATAATCTAAACGTACCGCCTTTAATACGTCTTTCGCGATATTTTCCCAAATGCAACGAACATATTTTTCAAGTTTCGCGCAGAAACTGCGGAGCGCGGTTTTATCTTCGCATTCAATCTTCATTAAAAATCTGTTCGGCGCAGATCCTTGCTCAAGATTTGGGAAAAGTATCTCAGCCCCTTTTTCGCGCGCTTTGAGCATAGTCGATTTTGAAAGATGAGACAGCAGGAAACTGCCCGCATATAGATCCTGGAGCTTCCGCGCCTTTGCAATAAAGCTCTGAACCGGTCCGATTGTAAACAGCGTCAAATATTTTTCCAAACCCTACACCCTCCTGTCTATTTCGCCATGAAATCTGTCACGTTCTTTTTCATCGAAAATTTTTGTGCAATATAACTGCGTTACAATACAACAGAAACTGTCTGAGTTCCATGGTGTTGTTGACAACAAGATGCTTGACGCAAAGCGGTTTCTTGAATCGCCGAGAAAAGTTTTGCTGTTGCTGAAGTTATGTACTGACATTCCTATCTGCTCTATAAAGAAGTCAGTTTTAGAATCGTCTTTTGTGCCTGCAATTCTTATGTTCTCTATATACGGGTATTTTTCGCCGCCGCCGCCTGTGACAGTGATTTCTGTACGATCGTCATTTGCAAACGAATATACCGCGCCGAATTTTGAAAGAGCGTTTAAATTATCAGGCATTCCGTCAATCAAAAAATCAATAATATTTTCTCCAATGCCTTTAATCTCCGTAACCATAACTGTTCCAAAACCCTTGCGCGAACGCCTGCCGAATCCGTACAGCAGGCAAGTTAAGACAAACAGGCGAACATAATCGGTATGCCGATTTTCATCGCCGAAACTCGAAATTACAACGCTAAACCGATAACCCGTATCAATTGATTTTTGCGGAAGCACTCTCCCTTTGTCTTTATCTCTTCCCTCATATTCAGGCAGTTTTCTGTGCGGAAGCATCGCGTTATCACATTTAAAATATTCAATATTTTCATCAGCTTCAATCCGTATCCGCATATCGGAAGCCTTTGTATCTTTGCCACCAAACGCATTGCCGAAAAGCTTGCCCTCACATTCGCGCAGTTTTATCATATCCTCCGCACGTTGTACCGCCCGCCAGATAAAACGCATAGTTCCCTTGATTGACGCAGCGCGAAGCTCTGGTTTTCTTTGGTCTGCGCCCGCCATAAAGACAGGTGCAGTAGTTTCGCAATATATAGTTGTTTTATTCAAGTTTTCACTTCCTCTCTACTCACTATATCAAGGCAAAAACATCTTGGGTCAAATTTAATAACTGATTATATTCAAAACCCCTTTCGGGGATAGGATTGCTTTATTTTATACTATAACGGATTTTTACCCATAATTCAACCTTTTTGTCCTAATTTTGTGTTAATATATTGTAAAATTACAGCTTTTTACCTCTATTTCACCTCGATTGCTACGAAACACAATCAAACTATAACCTCAAATATACGCTTGCCGTCAACATCTACCCATTCCGCTTTCGGCTGTTTATTTTTTTCCTTGCGGAAATCAAATATCAATAAATACCCGCTTTCGGCTTTCTTAGTTTCCATATACCCTAAAAGCTGACTATATGATTTTTTTTCGGCTTCGTCGCCTTTCCATAACTTTAATTCAATGATAAACTGTTCCCGACCAAAGTCCACGACTATATCCATTCGGCGAAGGTCAGTAAACTGGCTTTCGATATGGTAAAACCCCTGCCCGTTTATAAGCGGCCGCAAGTATGACAGGAATATAAGCCGCCCGTGACGTTCTAAAAATTTTCTATCGTTATCATTGAATATTTCAGCATAGTGGTCGGCGAACTTGCGCAGGCACAGTTCTATGTCAAATCTTCCGTCTTTGACTATATCACGCTGCAGGGTAGTATCTGATTGTTTTCTCTTACGATTGTCTTTAGATATAAAATAATTTGATATACGTGTTTCAAATATTTTATTTGATATGGCTACCCTGTCGCCAATTTTTTTCAAAAAGCCATACATCAGACCTATACTTATAATAGGATCGTCTATAACAAAATTTCCTGTTTCGCCTACTATCAATAAGCTGTAAATAAAATCATGCAATTCTTTATTGTTTTCCAAATTCTTAAATACATCATCAAACAAAGTATTTGCCTCTAAAAGTATTACTTTCACAGCTTCGAGAACTCCGGCTGTTGTCCAGTTTTTTTCAAATTTTTTATCTATGTGCTGACAAATTCTCGAAACTAAGAATGGATAGCCGCTGGTATATTTGTATATTTCTTCGGCTATTACGGTTATATACATACCGGTATTATTCTCGGCTTCATACTCTTTCAGCATTGTTGATATTTCCGTTGGATTAAATGACATATCAATATCAAAATCCACAGCTATATTCCACGGCGAATTGTATGTTTTATTTTCTGTTTCCGCCGGAACGTAATTCCCTTCACTTACAAGTTTCAGTTTTATATTTTTTATGTCATATACCCCCGCGAGTATCACGCTGTGGAAAGTATAATCCATACCTTCGCGGCGGAGAAGAAATTTCTCCCGGAGCATAGCTATAAAACCTAAGAACACACGGTTATGACTCGTTCTGTCTACTTCGTCTATTATTAGGACGACTTTTTTTCCTTCACACATTTTCGTTATATGACGGCTTAATTTTTTGAAATCTGTTATACTCTCATCCAACCATTTTTCTCTATATTCTTCTTCTGCCGATGAAAATTGGAGCATTGTATATATACGCTCAATAAATGTTGGGCAGAATTTTTCCTGCGAAGCAAAACTTTCATCGCACAAGCCCTCGAAACTTATCCGCGCACAAATATATTCAGCTGGAAGCGTGTTATGAATCCTGCTGAGAGTTGTTGTCTTACCGTATTGCCTCGCGCGGTTTATTGTAAAATAGCAGCCGTCGTCTATTAATTTCATTATTTTTTCAAGTTTGCCGCTTATATCAACCATATAATTTTCGCTTGGGATACAAGTCCCCGTTACGTTGAATTTCTTCATCTTTTAACTATGCCCCCTGTCTGATATACTAATTACATATATTTATGCTCTTTGAAATATGCTTCCAATGCTGCGTTGACAATTTTTGTCTGGTCGGTTTCTTCTTCATACGCCATTTTACGGAGTAGCTGCACCAAATTCTTTTCTATATAAAAATTCTTCCGCACTTTTGAGTTACTATCACTATTACTCATTAGCACTGTTGACGTATTTATTTCCGGCGCAAACCGTTCTTTCATTTGTTCCGTTAATGTCTCTGATACTCCCGATATTTTATTTTTAGCCATTGTTTGATTCCACCCTTTCTTGATTTATGAATTTTAATCTATAATACCCGATATTTTTTTCCACGTGCTTATGCGTTCGTTGGTTTCTACTTTCAGCCGGATTTCGAAATCTATATTATCGCTTTTCCTGCCTTTTTTTATGATTTCATATTCGGCATTTAAATCCGAAACTTCATTGATTTCTTTTACTGCTATGTCGAGTACCCTGCGCTTAAAATCGGGGAACCGCTCATATTTTTCAGCGGACAATAAAACTTTAAGCTCGTCTACTCCGAAAATCTTATTGATTCGGAACTCGTGGCTTTTAAGAAGTTCATATAAGCGTATGCTATAGCGGCTTTTCATTGCCAGCGTATAGAAAAGCTCATATTGCGTAAAATTAGATTTCAATGCTAACAGATATGGTTTCATATGGTCATCTATTTTTAGCGTCACAACGCCGCTCCCACGGTCTATAGTAACCTTGTCGAACCATGCCAACGTAGTCTGCCTTTTGTCATTTATTTGTATCCATACGCTTTTGTTTCTTAAATCTTGCAAGGATTTTTTTATGTTCTCATAATTTTTGCCACTTGTATTATCAAAACCACATACTTCACAAAAATCCTGAATCGAAAAAGAGTATTCTTCAAATTCCAGATCTGCAGGCTTAATTTTGCTGATTATATACAGGATTATTTTCTGCTCTTGCAAATTCAAATCAAATCTTGATTTTTGTATTAGCTCGTTCGCTTTAACCACCTTGTAATTCCTTATTTTGTTTAAATCATCCATAATTCACCTCGTAAATTTAAAAATAAATAAAAATTTTTGAAAAAAATTTCCTATATATATTTATATATTAATTATTTAATTATATATAAAGGAAGCTTTTCGCCAACTGTGACGTTTAGTGCGAAATTTATACTCTAACTGTGACGTTTAGTGCGAAATGGCATTTGGAGATTTCGCACTAAACGTCACAGTTAGAACAAAAACCTGTGGATAACTTTGCTTTGTCTGTGGATAACTTTATATTGGATTAGATTCTTAAAATCAATCGCTCGCCCCTTTCAAAAATTCATCTACAAAGAAGGTATAATCTTCTGCTATATTATTTTTAGCATAGCTGAAGATATCTACTTTCTGCACCTGTGCTTCTTCAACCGCAACGGAAAATCTTATATATGTGTCATAAATTTTAGTCCCAATCACTTTTGATAATTCCTCCGTGAACTTTTTAAGTTCCTTACTCACAGTCGTCCGTGGGTTATACTTAGTAATTAATATCCCGTTATACTTTAATTCTCCGCGTTTCCTGTAAGGTATAATGCTGTCTGCGAACATTTTAAGCTGCTCAATACCCGCCGCCGCGAATATGCTTGCCGTTGTCGGTATAATAATCTCATCAGCCGCCATGATAGCGTTCATAGTTAATATACCAAGCGTCGGCGGCGTATCTATTATTACATAATCATAATTATCAACAACAGGAATTATAACTGTTTCGTCAAGCCTGAACTCTCTTCCGGGTTCAACCATCAGCTTATGTTCTATACCCGCAAAAATTATATTTGCCGGCACAATATCAAAAGCCTCTAATTTCTGTATAACATCTTTTACAGGAGTCTTTTTTGTCATGGTGTCATAGATTGTCGCGCAGTTATAAACTTCGGCATTGATACTGCTTGACAGATTGCCCTGTGGGTCAGCGTCTACAACAAGAACTTTATATCCCCTGTCTTTTAATCCCGCGCCCAACGCCTGTGCGGTCGTAGTCTTGGCAACGCCGCCTTTTTGATTGGCGATAGTTATTACTTTTGCCATAATTTCACCTCTTTTCGCAAAATCACTTGCTTCATAATAGCACTAATATGTTAATGAGTTATAGAGAAAATGTGTAACGGATGTAAATACATCTATTATTAACAAAAATATATTCCAGTATTTTCAAAATAGTTTCCAGCAAAAAAGCGTTTTCTCTTATGGAAAAAACTGCGAATGTGCAAAATGTGCATTCTCTATGGGGACTTTTTTCAAACACTCTTATATAATATTTCCCATACGTTTTGCACATTTTGCACAAGTTAAAAGTTCCCATAACAAAAATCCCCCATTTTACGGGGGATTTCAGCGAAATATCACTATTTATGTTTTTTGAAGTTTTAATATTTTTTTTGAGGCGCATTGCTGCCACTCGGAAGAGGCGTTTCGCTGCTTATTATTTTATATCCGCGCACAACGTTTTTACAAGTCACAAAATTTACAGTTCCGCTGTCCGAAAATATCTTTTTATACTTTAATCTGGAACGGGTTCAATGCCCCGACGCTTGCGTCGAAAAAATTCAAAACTTGGACGTTAGAACAATCTTGACTTTTCTCTAATTCTGTGGTACAATGCAGGACGTTGTAACTACAAAGGGAAAAGAGTATGAGCGAGTATATACACAAAAGTCATAATGTTTCGGTGCTACTGTATCATTACGTTTGCCCTGCGAAATACAGAAGAAAAATCTTCACGGAAAAAGTCGACACGGCATTGCGTGAAGTGTGCATCGAAATATCTGAGCGGTACGAAATCAACTTCATAGAAATCGGTCCAGATGGTGACCATACCTGCCTCAGCCTCTGTACACCATTCAGTAGTACTTTTCAACTCTTTCGTGGCGACATTGATATAGTGCTATGACTTAGGTCATAGTAGTCCCAGAAATCAGAGGTGATATACACGTATGGTTCATACGTGTGCAGTATGGGCTTGCCATGTTCGTCTCTTTCATAGTAGATGTTATTACGCGGCCGTTTATAGAAACAGTCCAAGCCTAAATACTCTTTCAGTGCTAACTGGCTTGCCGTAATACTTGCATCATCCGGCTCTGGAGACTCCGATGTCAGGAGCAAGTAATTGTCTTTTGCGAAGTTTTGCGCTTCGTATGCGGGGGAATTTGCCAGCTTGTCATTCCCCCGCATATCCACATAGGGCTTACCGAAGAAGTTTACCCATATTATGTCCGGCAGACAATGCACTATTGATTGACCAGGGGTGTACTTCTAAGAGGGTATTGTCGTTCCATTTTGTTAGATATGGGCTCCGTCAACCTCATATAGCCATAGCATCCGTTAGCCCAAAGGAAAAATTCCTTGCCAGTTCCTCTGCTGAAAAAGGGAGCCTTGCTTTTATGCTTGAAGAATCGAAGATACTGACCTGTCGCTTTCTGCAAGGTGAGGATATTCATCTATTACAAATATAATCTGTTCTTTTTCCGCGTATTCAAAAATATAATCTACAGCTTCGCGAAACGACGAAAAAGGATTTCTCGGCGCATTAGGCGCGAGGGTCGAAATAATTTGGCTCGATAAAATTTCTAAGTTCTCTTTTACAGTAGATTCGACTGCTACGAAATATATTGTTTTCTTATTCTTGCAAAATTCATTTATTAAGTGGCATACCTTAACAAAATAGGAAAGGTTGAAAAGGGGTAAAATAATAGCAAAAACCGAGAGGGATTTGTGATATTATGGGAAAGTATGAGTTAAGCGATTAT